>Ga0208980_10000133_pt1 | contig 37541 bp, 36 predicted proteins | sample WetSurMetagenome_3_FD_187993 | JGI IMG/M metagenome (GOLD analysis project Ga0208980, IMG submission 187993) | Wetland microbial communities from Twitchell Island in the Sacramento Delta, sample from surface sediment Aug2011 Site A1 Bulk (version 2) | ecosystem: Environmental > Aquatic > Marine...
CATATCCCGGATCAAGCTTCTTTAGCATTTCCTCTCCCCCCTCCTGCAGGAGCTTTAAACGGGTGATTTTCTGCATCCAATGGCTTAGAGAAAAGGTTAGGAGCAGGATTAGTCCGATAACATCCTGTTTCTCAAAACGAGTAGGGGCACATCCCAATATTTCGAACTCATGTGGTTTCTTGCGGAATCCATGGGTCACACCAAAATTCAAACCCGCGGTGTAACCCTCAAGGATCTCGGATGTCTCCTGATCAAGGTGCTTCATGTATGAATTGGCAATCCTTGAGAAACCGATCACACGTGAGAGTCTATCAGCTGGGAGAGTTCTTTCTCCAAACATTTCTGATAGAGTACCTCTCACCTGTCGCTTATAGATTTCCAACTGGAATGCCCGATCCTGACCCTGGCAAAAGCCCAGCCCAAACCATGCATCGTGGATATTTAATGCCGATATGCTTGGAATACCATACCTGTCGCGATCGATATGCATGCTTTCATGGGTGGGCGCTCCGCGCATGTCACCATCCCAACACGGTAATCGTTTTCCAAATTTAAGCCAGGTCAGTCCTTGATCGAAGTTCATCGTTAATTCCAAGCTTGTGACTCAATCCTATGGCCAGGTAACTCCCTTACCCTGACCCATTATTCCATGTCCCATATATACCCGTTCATCGAGGTCATAGATACCTCGATAATAAGCTGACCAAACCGCGAACCACTGAAGTGGGATCATTAAAGTGAAAGGCGACAGAAGGGCATGGCATTTCCCATATTCAGCGCTGTCATAGACGAGCAAGGGAGTTTTCGCTTGTTCCAATATTTTTATCACCCGCTCCACCATCGGACCTGTATCATCCGGGCTTTTAAGAATGATGAACGCCGGTCTATGTTTCTCGAGCATTTCCACCGGACCGTGCCTGAATTCGGTCAACTCAATGAAGGATCCATTCACTCGCATGTTTTCCATGAACACCGTTAATCCGAATTTATACGCCAGCCCATAAAGCGTGCTACACCCTAAGGTATAAAACATATCGTAGTCTTGATAAGCTTCAGCCAGAGATAATTGCCGGCCGCGTTCATCCTTGTATTGTCTCGCAAAAAGATCAGGGAGCGTATTCATCTCGCGAATGATTTTTCCGGCTGAAGTGTCCCCGGACAATCGAGAAAGTTCCAGGGCGAATAGATACGAGCCAACAAGCGGCAAAATATATAAGGCTTTTGAGTTATAGTCGATCGTGACATCTGCCTCCTTCCCCATCAGGGAGTCAGCCAGATTCACAAAAACAATCGTTTTGGCACCTTTGGATTTAGCAAAACGAAGAGCAGCGACTGTATCCTCGGTTGCCCCAGAGAAAGATGCAAGAAAAACCCAGGATTTCTTTCCGAGTCGTTCGGGATTCCGCCAAATAAACTCATAGGAATGGAAACAGTCGCTCGGTATCGCAGTGAAGCGATCCATTAACTCCTTACCTGAAAGGAGATTGACACGTGAGTTTCCGGCACCCACCCAATATATATGCTCCACTTTTTCCGATAGGGCTTGTTCAGCCAATTCCGACATTATTTTTGATTTCGTAATTAAAAATCTTGCAGTGTCATCTGACAGGACGGGAGAAGTAAATAGCATACTTGAAATGGCTTTCTGTTCAAAAGCATTGATGTCCATAATAACTCCATTAACCTCATTGATATTAGGTCACTGCATCGTGACCATAAGCTTTACTGAAGCGGGTGTGCCGAAAACTTTCAGAACATCCATATATTCTCGAAGACCAAACACATGAGAGATTAAATTTTCAACGACCACCTTATGGGAACCCAACATTTCAACCGCCCGGGCAGTTGAAAATTGATTATTAAAAGATCCAAGGATATGCAGTTCATTTTCGTTAACATAAAAAGGATTGATCGCAATAGTATTATCCTTGGGACTGCATCCAAAGAGGACCACGCTTCCACCTTTTCGCACTTCACCTAAAACACATTCCTGAACCTTTGTGTTACCTGCCACCTCAAAGACCACATCCGCCCCGATGGGCGAAATACGTTTCAATTCATGGCGCACATCCTGTTTCAGGGGATCGATGACATGTGTGGCACCGTTTTCCATAGCCAGAATCCTGCGTTTCTCAATCGGTTCGCTGACAATGATCCTGGCCGCTCCAGCATTACGTACACATTGTGTAATCAAATTTCCCATTCCACCAGCGCCATGAATTAATACCGTGTCACCTGATTTGATTTTTGCCAGGTCGGTTCCATGAATCGCACATGCCAGAGGCTCACAGAAAGCAGCTTCCTGATATGTAAGATCATCGCGAATCTTATAAACATTGCTTTCCAACATGACACAGTACTCTGCATCAGCCCCATGGATATGAACACCCATTGACTGAAGATTGTCACATAGGTGTTCCTGTCCTGACCGGCAATAGTAGCAGTGATTGCAGACACGGTTCGGGTCGACTGTAACCCGGTCACCTGGCTTTAGTGTTTTAACCACGCTGCCAGTTTCTACAATTTCACCGGAGAATTCATGCCCGATGATTACCGGGCAATTTGCCGGGTAATCACCTTTGAACAAAGCATAATCGGTACCACAAACACCACAAGCCTGAATCCTGATCAAGACCTCATCAGGGGCCGGTTTTGGAATATCCCAATCAACTACCCGAATATCCCCAGGTTGATAAATGACTGCTGCTTTCATCTTCTAATGCCTTTCAAGTGTAATTGGGATTTCGATCCCAGTATGACATGCATGGATCCAGGCTAGCTCGAATCAAATCAATAAAGTCCTCCTTGTCTGCAGGACGCATATTTGCCGCATCCCACCCCGGTCGTGTGCAAAGTCGCAATACATCCTCACACTCAAAAACACCCAGTGTGGATAGACCGGCTGGGAGTTGCAGGTCAGATAATAATTTACGATATAACTGGGGAGCCATCCTAGCGGCCGAATTCAGGGTCAAATTTTGAGTTTTCCCCCCCAGCAACCGTGCGATGGTGGCGAATTTTTCCAAATTCGTCTGCAGGTTGTATTCCATGACTGCTGCCAAACTCAAGCCAACGCTCAGTCCATGATTGATATTGAATATAGCGCCCATGGCCTCGCCGATGACATGCGCCAGGGAAGTATCAGTATGGGTGATGACGATCCCGGCCATCATACTGCCCATCATCATTGAAGATCTTGCCTCTATGTTATTCCCATCTTTATAAACAGCTTGTATATTTTGAGCGATCAGTCCAATAGCCCTTTCTGCCAGTGCATCCGTCAGACCGTTGGTGTACCGAGTTGTATACCCCTCAATAGCATGGGATAACGCGTCCACTCCGGTGATAGCAGTTGCTTTCGGCGGCAGGGTGATGGTCAGTTCAGGATCCAACACAGCCAGCTTTGGGTAAAACTGAGGTTTTCCAAATCCTTCTTTTCGCTTTTGCTCATGATTACTGATAACTGCATACTGGGTTACTTCCGATCCTGTTCCAGCTGTGGTCGGGATAACGATCAATGGCAATGGATCTCGCGTGATTTGCCTTCCTTCCACATATTCCCAAATACTGGCATTCTCCTCGACAGCGCAAACCGCTATCCCCTTAGCCGCGTCGATAACGCTCCCACCTCCCAGGCCAATGACTAGGTCACATTTTTCTTTTCGTGCGAGCGCAGCACCATGGTCAACGACCTGATAGGTGGGGTTTTCAATGATCTCTTCATAAGGGACTACTTCAATACCTTTTTCTTTCAGCATCGTATGACAGGTACTGATCAACTCCTCTAATGATTTATCCTTGTAAGAAACGAGCATGGCTTTCTTTCCTAAAGGACCGGCATAATCAGCAAGTTGATTAAATTTATCGATTCCAAATTCTATTTTCGTAGGTATGAAAAACGTAAAGTTAGTTTGGGTAATTTCCATGCAGGACTCCAATATTGGTTTAATTAAAGAGTTGCCATTGATAATTCAATGCCTTTTTCCCTAAAGAATTCCTTATATTCACTACTCAGTGATGAATCGGTGATGACACCCTGGATCTTTTCCCAACTACAGATGGCATAAGGTGCATCCATGCCGAATTTGGTCGCATCCGCCAGCACAATAGTTTCATCGCTGATGGAGATCATCTTCTGCTTGATGGGGACTTCTTCAAGGACCGTGTTTGACGGTCCACGGTTGATGGTGGCGCCATCAAAACCCAGGAAGAATTTATTGGCTTTTAAGTTGTCAAGGATAATTTCTGTATACGGACCATAAGTGTTATAAAAGGATCTTCTAACGATCCCACCCAGAATGATCGTGGTAATCTGTGGATGTGGACTCAATTCACGCGCTACCATTAGATCACTTGTGATGACGGTTAATTTATTCACGCGTGAGGATTTCAGCATGCTTGCCAGTCTAAAATTAGTAGTACCCGAATCCAGTAAAAGGATGTCCCCATCCTTGATGAGCGTCATGGCCTGGGTTGCAATTGCTTTCTTTTCTTCTGAATGGAAGTAGAGCTTGGTCTCGTACAAGGGTTCGGGCATTCCCTCGAGAAAATTAATGCTGGTGGCTCCCCCATGTTCTAGTTTGATCAACCCCTGGTCCGCCAGATTGACCAAATCACGACGAATGGTCACATGGGATGTACCGAAAAGCGCCATGAGTTCATCATTTTGAATGAACCCTTTATCCCTCAGCATCTGAAGGATTTTCGCCTGCCGTTCAGCTCGTAACATGGATTCCATCCTTGGACAGAGATGTCTATTTAGTTACTTTATGTTACATTATATTTCTTATTATTGCATTTGTCAATGATTATTCCTCTATTTTTTCATATACTAATAACCATATGTTCATATACTTAACTAATTGATCAAATATTGACACCAGAGTGAAAAAATACTACAATACAGTCAGTGGAAACATGAAAACAACCATTAAGCTATTCCCAAACCAGAAGAAAGTTTCCATTCTGGGTAATCTCAATATTGATTTGATCATCCGTGGTATTCCCAGGTTACCCGAATGGGGCCAGGAAGTAATCGGAAGGGACTATTCGCTGGTCTCCTCCGGGCAAAGTGCCTATACAGCTCTAGCCTTGAGCCGGTATCATATCCCAGTCAGTATTGTTGGCAACGTCGGTTCAGATATCTATGGGGAAAAAATCATTTCCGAACTGAAATCCGCTGGCGTTAATATGTCTGCAGTGGAAAAGACAGAAAATGGACAAACCGGGATTACAGTTGCCATAGTACGCGAGGATGGAGAGCGGGCATTTGTGTCAGATCCGAGCAGTCTATCCTATCTTAATCGCGCCTATGTAAAACGAAAGCTAGCATATTTAAACGATGCCTCCCTGGTTTGTCTGGCTGGATTGTACTTCCTGCCCGGTTACTCCATAGAAGATGCTGCACTCGTGTTCAAGGTATTACAAATGGAGGGCAAGATCACATTATTGGATACCGGCTGGGACCCTGCAAACTGGCAGGTGGATACTGTACGGTCGCTCAGACAAAACTTGAGATACTTCAAGATCTTTATTCCCAACCTGGATGAAGCGCGGGCGATAACCGGATTGCAGGAGCCAGAAAAAGCAGCCAAAGCACTGATGAATGACGGTCCGGAAATTGTCATTATAAAAATGGGTGCAGAAGGAAGCTTGGGATCATCCGGCAATGGCTTCATTCACATCCCAATCCGTTCCACCACTGTACTGGATGCCGTGGGAGCAGGTGATGTATATAACGCAGGTTTCATTTTAGGCACATTACAGGATTGGCCACTCGAAGCCAGAATGGTCTTGGGAACCATCACCTCATCGATATACATCTCAAAACGGATCGACCGCTTCCCTACTCTGGAAGAGACCCTTCAAACTGCCAACCAATGGCTGATAAATCCATATGTGTTCGACTCCATAAATGAATTAGGAGCCTTATGACCATTGATTTCCATACCCACCCATTAATGATCCAGGAGATCCTGCCGCGGGAAACCGGTTTGGAAAAGAATATCCGTGATGTCTTCGGTCTGTACTTCCCTGCACAGCCGCTTGAAGTGTTTATCAAGGAGATGGACGCAGCCGAGGTCGAGAAGTGCGTTCTCCTCCCGATCGATTGCACAAGTGCACATGGCTGTAAGCTGCCATCCAATGAGACCATCGCCTGGTTGGTAAACCAGAATCCAAGGCTGATCGGCTTTGCCTCCGTTGATCCCCGCTCTCCCAAAGCCCCACAAGATCTTGAACAGGCCGTCCGCAAGCTCGGTTTGAAGGGATTAAAGCTGGATCCTGCCCTGCAACAGTTCAGTCTGACTTCAAAGGAATATGCATACCCTGTGTATGAAGCGTGCAGTTCGCTCAACATACCGGTCGTGGTTCATTGCGGTTTGAACTGGTCTCCTATGGCATCGACTGCGGATGCTCATCCGCTGGAGTTGGAAAAACCGGCGCGCGACTTTCCCAAGTTGAATTTCGTCATTGCTCATCTTGGTTGGCCATGGGTGAATGAAGCCGCCTGCCTTGCAATGAAGTATTCCAACATCCATCTGGATACCTCGGTAGTTTACAGCGGAACTCCATCTGAATGCCTCAATCAAGTGATACGCACCACACTCGGAAAACGCTTGTTCGAACGCAATCTGATCGACAAAACGCTTTTCGGTAGCAATTACCCGCGTGTGGATATGCGCCGTACGGTGCGTGGAATCCATTCCCTCAAATTCAGCGAAGCCTGCCTGACCAGACTGCTGGATGAAAATGCACAACGACTATTAGGACTGTAAAGCATGAAAAGCAAATATCAGGAATTCAAGCTGATCACTGCCCGGGAAACCGAGATGATCAATATCACAACTGACGTCAAGAAATTTATTAAGGACAGCGGCATCCACTCCGGTATGGTGTATGTGATGTCCTTTCACACTACATCCGGGATCACGGTCAACGAAGGTCTGCTGGATATCGAGACTGATATCATGGATATGCTTCATGATCTGGCACCTGACGACCACCCGTATAACCATGCCCGATTTCTCCACAGCGACGGTCAGATGGCAGTCAACGCGACATCACACCTGCGCAGTTGCCTGTTAGGTTTCGAGGTGTTCTTCCCAGTGGAAGATGGTGAAATGAAATCCGGGAGTAGACAAACGATCTACTTCGTCGAGCTGGATGGTCCACAGGAACGCACGTGGTGCATCAAGATCATGGGTGATTAGCCCCCCATGATACAACTTCGAACCATACACTTTTTGGAGTATCAGGGATGATCACCAGGGAGTTTCCATAGATTAGTATATCGGGGTACGACCCGCTTATTTCAATATAAGCCGGAGGCGTCAGCTCCCGGTTTTTTATTTTTAATAAAAGTGTTCCTTGTCAACCGCTCATCACATTTCCAAATCCTACGGCGTTCAGCCGGATTTATAAAACATCTCCTTCAGCCTCAGTACTGGTGAACGAAGTGGGTTGATTGGTCCCAACGGCCGCAGCAAGATTACCCTGCTGCGTATCCTGACCGGTCAGGATAAATCGGATTCAGGGACGGTGGCTTTTGCCCGCCCGGGCTGCGCATCGCCAGCATGTCCCAGGGGCTCGAACCGGCCTCCGGCCAGACCATTGCAGGCTTGCTTGATTAACCCGTTAACCAGGAGAGTAATATCGAAACCGAAATCGCCAAGCTGGCTTTCGACCTGGTTCAAGAGCCTGACAATCGCAAACTGTAAATACGCCACGACCACGTGCTGGAGCGCCTGGTCAGCCCGGGGGTAAATCCTGAAACGATCCTGCCATCAGGGCGATCAATCCAACGTATAATATCGATTATGATGGAAACGATCCGACGTGCCTTGATCACGTGCCTGTTGATCTTGCTGACAAGTTGCGCGAGATCGACAAAGGCAGACCAGGCACAGAAAGTATTGGAGAGCTATTTCAGTGCGCTGGCGAACGGTGATTATGCCACCGCCGACAGTCTGTATGGTGGCGATTACCAGGTATTCCTGGATTGGAACCACGATCTTACTGCGGAAGATCACGCCGCCCTGTGGGAAAGAGCCTGCCATTGGAATGGGTTGAACTGTCTGGGGACCCGCTCCGTCACACTGCTCAACCAGCAGGATGACATCTTCACCTTCTCCGTTGAATTTTCAAACCCGGATGGGAGTTTGTATATTTTAGGTCCCTGCTGCGGCGCGGATGAGACCACCATGCCGCCCCTCTCAAGGTTCGAGATACGGGTCCAACGGGATATCAATGGGCAGTTCAAGGTACTGGATCTGCCGGTCTATTCCCCATGAACAGCTTCAGCCTTTCTTTGGAAAACACTTCCCGTATGCGGCGATGATCGCATCCCACTGCTGATCCGCAGCCTGATCGATGGTTTGTCGTGAGGGGTCAGCGTCGAACCAGGTTATGGCGCGCTTCGCTCCTTCCGCCCAGCTCACCTTGCAGTCGTATTCGGGCACGAAACGTTTGATCTTGCTGTTGTCAAAGACGACGCTGTTGCTCTTGTCGCCGATCAACGATCCGGTGTAGTCATCGTCCCAGGCGGCCAGCCAGTCGGACGGTATGTGGATGATAGCCGGCTGGATGCCCAGAGCAGCGTAAACCTGCGTGTAAAGTTGGTTCCAGGTGAGGACTTCATCGGAGGTGATATGGAAGGTCTCTCCGCTGGAAGTCGTTTGTCCAAACAGACCCAACAATCCGACGGCAAAATCCCCATTCCAGGTACAGACCCATAACGAGCTGCCATCCCCAGGGACGATGACCGGTTTGCCTTTACGCATGCGATCAATGATGGTGAAGGGATGCTCCCAGCTGTTCGTACAAAGAGGTAAGTTGGAGGGACCATAAGTCAGCGATGGACGGACGATGGTCACGGGGAAACCATCCCGACGATAGGCTTCCATCAGACGCGTTTCGCAGGCGATCTTGTCACGCGAATACTGCCAGTAGGGATTCTCAAGGGGCGTCTCTTCGGTGATCCGGTAATGCATGAGCGGCTTCTGGTAGGCGCTGGCGGAACTGATGAAGATGAACTGCCCGGTTTTCCGGCTGAAAAGCGTGATATCCCGTTCGATGTCGTCCGGGGTAAAAGCGAGCCAGTCCACCACCACATCGAATGTTTGGTCCGCCAGCAGCCCGGTCAGCTTTTCCGGATTCCCATGAATGTCAGCGGCCAGGAGATGAGCGCCGGCAGGGACAGGATACTTACCGGATTGCGAGCGGTTCAGGATGGTGAGGTCCATCCCGCGCCTGACGGCCAGCTCGGAGCAAGCCGAACTGATCAATCCCGTACCACCGATGAACAGAACTTTCATATCAACCTCCATTATGATTTCGTTTTATAACCATCGAGCTTTTACTATGGGAGGCCATGTAAACACAGCTCGGTTTCCTTCTCTGAAAAACGGCGAAACAAAGCCACACATTCCTGCTGCAGGACTCCACCCGTATATCGAAGGACCCTCTTCTGGATATAGGGCACAGCCGCGATCACCCGGCGGGGTTGGATATGGTTATCCGGCATCCCGAACACGATCTCGCGGATGTTGGCCATGACGATGGCGCCCAGGCACATAACGCACGGCTCACAAGTCGTGTAGAGCGTGCACTCGGGTCCATGCTCCTGGAGCAAAGCAGCACAGGAGTTGATGGCATTGATCTCGGCATGCGCGATGTCATTTCGCCCGGAGGCATAGGTGCTGGACCCCCGCCCAACCAACTTTCCACCTTGAACGATCATGGCGCCGATCGGCCGGTCGCCCCGCTGGAGCGCAGCCTCAGCTTCCTTGAGTGCTTCATGCATGAAGTCTTCATCACCAGGTTTCACGGTTTCGATCACAGACACTCTCCCTCGAATAAATCAACCTTAAATATCGGATTGTTTGGTCAGCTTGTCAAGGTCAACAAGCGATATCTACCAGATTTTCCAGAACTTCCAGTGGTTCCTGGTTATCGGGTTCCGAGATCATCGTGCTTGCATAATGAGCATAACGGATGTGGCCGGTCCTGTCGACCAGGAACACACACGGCGTACCCAGTGAGAAGAACTGTTTGACCTGCAGGTACAGCCCGGCCACCTCCGCGCGTTTGTCGGTCAAGATCTTGTAAGGCATGGGGTTGGCTCGCAGGTAGCGCTCGATCGTGCGCGGGCCGTTGGGAACCAGCACCAGGATGGCTGTATTCAAAGCTTCGAATTGGGGATAGTCATGGCGCAACTGCGCCATATGGTTGGTGCAGTGTGGTCAGGCGAAGCCGATATTGAACACCAGCAGGACGTTACGGGTCCGGTAGAGTTCTGACAGGCGATGAAGCTGCCCCTGATGATCGGGCAGCGAGAAATCCGGGGCTTTATCTCCGATGGATAGGCGTTTCAATCAAACCTCCGAAACTTTAATGTAATCCTGCCGTATCCGATCATGGGCAGGTTGGGGATCAGTGTAACCGATACGCGTTAAGGTTTCATTAACCTTTGAGCCCTGAGACGATCATCGGGTCCGCCGACCGGCTACGATCTCCAGGGCGCGCAACCAGGCATCCGCTTCCTTCCCCAGACCCTCATCCACGAAGCGGTAATCGCTCTTGCGGATGATCTCTTCCAGATCCTGGTGGATGACAGCATATTTCTCCAGGTGGAATCCGACAAGTGCCTGGCAGAAGTTTGCATCGCGCGACGCTTCCAGCACCCCGCGCAGGTGTGGCATGCACAGGCCATCTGATGCCCGGATGGCCTCCAGCATCTGCTGGCCGACCGATTTCGCGAGAATGACTTCCACGATCGATTTCTGAATGGCAGCCTGCTGATGGCAGGCCAGGCAATATCCCCCGGGGGTTAATGTTTGAATGATTCGATCCTTCCAGGTCACCCGCCGGATGGGCACCACGCCCGGAGCTTTCTCCCAATCCGTAGTGGTGATACCGGTTTCCTTCTTCAACTGGCGCATGACGTTGTTGAGCACATCCTTGTAGATGATCGCCAGACCCAGGCGATAAGGCCGCTTCTGGGTGGCTGCCAGCCAGCCATGCTCCGCGCAGAAGCCCAGGCTGGCGCGCAGCGTCTTGCGCAAATCTATGTCATTGACGCTTTCATAAAAGAGATGATCCAGATAGCGCTTGACATAGGCCTGCTCCAAGCGGCAGGCCGGGCAGCCGGATTCTCCACAGGCTTCGATGAAATCATGGGCAGTTGAACTCAGCATCTTTTAATCCCTCTACCGGTAATTATACTGAAAACGAACCCTTCCAGGTGAAAACCCCCTGATCAGGACCCTGTATGTTTGATTGCTTTTATATAAACCTTGTGTAGATGATGTTATGAATTGACCGTCTTAAAGCTTTAAACGATAACCTACCCCAGGTTCAGTATGGATATATGTCGGTCGTGACGGATCGGGTTCAATCTTGTGACGCAGATTGCTCACATTGACGCGCAAAATATGAAGGTCATCATAGCCCTCCCCCCATACCTGCTTTAAAATCTGGCGATTGGTCAGCACTTTACCTGCATGAATTACTAGCGCTCGTAAAATATCGTATTCGGTGGGTGTCAGTTGGATCTCATTACCATTGACCTTGACCAGGCGACTTCCAAGATCGACAATAAGCCCACCGACGGTAAATATTGGCTCACTTGCCCCGCTTGTCTGGCGCCGTAATACCGTACGGATCCTCGCCAGCAACTCACCGACCCCAAAAGGCTTGGTCAGGTAATCATCCGCTCCCGCATCCAAGGCGGCTATCTTGTCCAATTCCTGATCGCGGACAGAAAGGATGATCACCGGCACCTGGGACCATTCACGCAGGCGGCGTGTAACTTCCACACCATCCATGTCGGGCAGACCCAGGTCAAGGATCACCAGGTCAGGCCGTCCCTGGGTCAGTGCTTGCAGTGCATCCTGACCATTACCCACCTCGTTGACCACGAATCCCTGCCCATTTAATGCCACACGCAGGAATCGTTGAATGGCAAGTTCATCGTCAACAACCAGCACACGCAGTCCGGACTTTGTCATAGCGGTTTGTCCTTATGTAGTGTTACTTTAATAATTGTACCGCCGCCGGTGCGATTCAGCGCCTGGATCGTTCCACCATGCGCTTCGACAATCCCCCTGCAAATTGCCAGCCCGAGGCCGGTCCCATTGACACTCTCCGGGCGTTGAACCCGGTAGAATTTATCGAATACCCGCTCCAGATCTTCGGGAGGGATGCCAATACCCCGGTCGCAGATATCAATGTCGACCGTATTCTGTGTCAGAGATACATTTACTTCAATGGGTGTGTTTTTCGGAGAATATTTAATTGCGTTATCCAGAAGATTCACCAGGGCCTGACCGAAGAGAGCAAAATCCATCGTAATGAGCGGCAAGTCCTCCGGCAGATCGATCTTGACCGGTCTTTTTTCCAGGCGACCTCCCAACTGCTCGAGTGCAGCCCCGATGGCATCCTGAATATCGCAGGGTTCCAGCCGTAGATGAATCGCGCCTGCCTCCAGGCGGGTCATGTTAAGTAAATTCCCAACCAATCGGTTAAGCCGCTCGGCTTCCCCATGGGCAGTTTCCAGCAGACTGGCACGATCTTCCTGGCTTAATTTTAGGGATTTTTCCCGTAGGCTGCTTAATGCTCCGGTAATGCTGACCAACGGCGTGCGTAGATCATGAGAGATGGAGTTGAGCAATGCAGTTTGCAATTTCTCGGTAACCCGTAAAAGTTCCGCCTGGCGTGCTTGTTCCGCCAGGCTGGCCCGTTCGATTGACAGGGCAGCCTGGTAGGCAATGGCATTTATTGTCTGGCGCTGCTCGGGGGTTAGTAGTGTTCCCGGTTCCCTGGGGTGAATACCCAGAACACCAACCATACCGCGGGCGGTCCTCAGGGGTTGGCAGCGCAGGGAAGCAGCAGGCAGGGTATCCGTTCCAAGACCGGCAGGCTGATCGTGCTCGAAAGCCCAGACAGCCACCGCCAATTCGTTGCTTTCCGGCTGATAGTCCGGTGTACAGGCGAATGCTTTCAATTGACCATTCTCCGGCAGAAAAATGGCTACTTCACGCCCAAAAACCTGGCGGATATGGGAGATGATGACATCCGCAACCTGCTGAAGATCGACAGCGGAGGTTAGATCGCGGCTGAGGGTGTAGAGCGCGGAAGTTTGTGCTTCACGCTGGATGGCAACCTCCGCCTGTTCGCGGGTGCGTGCAGTCAGTGTGCTGACCACCAGACTGACGACAAATAATCCAATAAAGGTCAGCAAATATTGGGTATCGCTGATGGCAAGGGTCATAAAGGGGGGAACGAGGAAAAAGTCAAAGGCAAGTACGCCCAGGATGGAGGTCAGCAACGCAGGCCCCCTGCCAAGAAAGACGGCGGCAATTACGGTACTGGCGAGGTATAGCATTACCAGGTTGGTGGGTTCCAGATTACCCTGGATTGCCATCCCGATCAGGGTGGAAATGGCTACCAGCCCCAGGCCCAGCAGATAGCGTCCCAGTGGGTGATGAGGAGTCCAATCTGATGGGAAAACCGGTTGTTTCATTTCTGACCGGGCGCTGATAACATAGACATCCACATCACCGCTGGCATAGATTAATTTATCAACCATTGAGCCAGCAAGCAACTCGCGCCAGCGCGGCCGAATTGGTTTTCCGACAACCACCTTGGTAATATTATGCTTGCGTGCATAGGCCAGAATTGTTTCCGGGATTGAGTGACCGGTGAGCGTTCGTGTGCGGGCTCCCAGTTCCTCCGCCAATTGCAGAGACTTGCCGACGCGTTCCCGGTTGGCCGGATTGAGTTCAGGCCTGGAGGCCACCTCCACATACACCGCAAACCACTCGGCGCCAATTTCATCCGCCAGGCGGCGGGTGGTGCGGATCAATTTCTCAGCCAGTGGGCTCGGGCTGATGCAGACCAACAGGCGCTCGGTGGCCGGCCAGGGACCTGTGATGGCGCTTGTTCTCATATAAGCACGCATCTGGTCATCCACCCGCTCGGCAGCACGCCTCAAACTCATCTCGCGTAGGGCTGTGAGGTTACCCTTGCGGAAGAACTTCTGAATGGCCCGGGCTGCCTGATCCGGGATATAAACCTTGCCTTCCCGAAAGCGTGTCAGCAATTCATCCGGAGGCAGGTCGATGACTTCGATCTCGGATGCCTCATCGATCATGCGATCGGGAACAGTCTCGTGCACCACGACACCTGTCACCTGCGCCACCACATCATTCAGGCTTTCAAGATGCTGTACGTTCAGGGTGGTGTAGACGTCAATACCGTCATCGAGTATCTCTTCCACATCCAGATAACGCTTGGGATGGCGCGATTTAGGTGCATTGGTATGGGCAAATTCATCCACGAGCACCAATGCCGGGTGTCGTTTAAGCACGGCGTCCACATCCAGCTCCGTCAATTTCGCACCGTGGTATTCAACTTGTTGGCGTGGGAGGATCTCAAGGTCTTTCAAGAATGCTTCGGTTTCCACCCGGCCATGAGTTTCCACGTAACCGACAACCACGTCCACACCCTGTTTCTGGCGTTGGTGGGCAGCTTCAAGCATGGCATAGGTCTTTCCGACTCCGGCGGCATAACCCATGAATATTTTAAGTTGACCGCGGACGGATTCATCCGCCTGGGCATGTTTCAGCAACTCATCTGGATCGGGACGCGTATTCATTTAGTTCATTTTATCGCATCCAGGGCAATATTCAATAACAAGACATTTACAAGGGGTTCACCTAAAAATCCCAACTGACGTCCAACGATATTCTGATCGATAATGGCGATGACATCCGTCAGACTGATCTGACGGGCACGCGCTACCCGTGGTGCTTGATAATAAGCCGCTGCAACGCTGATGTCGGGGTCCAACCCGGATGCTGAGGAGGTCACCAGGTCTACCGGAATCAGCTGTACGTTAGTGGGATCAGCAGCACGTAGGAATTCAATTCGCGCCTGAATGGAATCGATCAGGGACCGGGAAAGGGGTCCCAGGTTGGAACCGGAAGAACCGGTCAATGCGACGGGATCAAATGCATTATAAGGTGACTCGGATGTCGCAGACGGTCGTCCCCAAAAATACCGGGGGTTGGTGAAATTCTGTCCGATAAGCTGTGATCCCAGAACCATCGTGTTTTTCTCAATAAGACTGCCATTCGCCTGAAATGGAAAAACAACCTGGGCGATGCCGGTCACTGCCAGTGGATAAAGAAGACCTGTAATAAGTGCCAGCAATCCAAAAATGGTTATTGCGGGGCGAAATTGATTGATCATGAGATAAAAAATCCTGTAGTTATTAGAAAGAACCACATGATGGATACTAAAAATATCCATGGACACCAGACAGTGGGTATATGTAAGGTGTTAGGCATAAAATCACAAATAAACAGAAAAACAACAGATGAATAGCCAAACCATTTCCATATCCGTCGCTTGATCATTTTAACTCTCCTATACAAGTCGTAATAAAACCAACAGCATATCGATTAATTTGATACCGATGAACGGTGCGATCAGGCCACCCATCCCATAAATGAGCAAATTATCGCGCAGGAGTTGCTGGGCGGGTTTGGGATGATAGGGGACGCCGCGCAATGCCAGTGGAATGAGGGCTATGATGATCAGTGCATTGAAAATCACGGCAGACAGGATGGCGCTTTGGGGAGTTGCCAGGTGCATGAAATTCAATGCTGCCAGTGCCGGATAAGTCGAAGCAAAAGCAGCCGGGATAATTGCAAAATACTTGCTGACGTCGTTGGCAATGCTGAAGGTGGTTAATGCACCCCGGGTCATCAGCAATTGCTTGCCGATCTCCACGATATCGATCAGTTTGGTCGGGTTGCTGTCCAGATCCACCATATTGGCGGCTTCCCGGGCAGGTTGGGTGCCGGTGTTCATGGCAACAGCCACATCCGCCTGAGCCAATGCAGGCGCATCATTGGTACCGTCACCTGTCATGGCGACCAATCGTCCGCCAGCCTGGTATTCACGGATGAGCCTCAGTTTGGCCTCAGGTGTCGCTTGGGCCAGGAAATCATCCACGCCGGCTTCGGCGGATATGGCGGCCGCCGTGATTGGATTATCCCCGGTAATCATGATCGTCTTAATTCCCATCTTACGAAGCTGGGTAAAGCGCTCTTTGATGCCACCCTTGACAATATCTTTAAGATGGATCACCCCCAGAGCCTGTCCGTTCCGGGCTACTACAAGCGGAGTCCCCCCGCTGCGTGCAATGAGGTTCACCACCCTGTCAAGATCGGAAGGGACCTGCTTTCCATCCGATAGGATCATTGCCAGGATGGTATCAGGTGCGCCCTTGCGAATGGATGTGCCGTCGAAATCGACGCCGGACATGCGCGTTTGGGCAGCAAAAGGTATAAAATGCATCCCTTGCGGCGCCTTTTCGCTGGCTCCCATCACCTGCCCACGCAATCCATACTTTTGCTTGGCCAGCACGACAATCGAGCGACCTTCTGGAGTTTCGTCTGCCAGTGATGCCAGTTGGGCAGCTTCGGCCAGTTCGCGAGGATCAGTACCCCCAACCGGGATGAACTCCACCGCCTGACGGTTACCAAGCGTAATGGTTCCTGTTTTATCCAGCAGGAGGACATCCACATCACCGGCTGCTTCCACTGCCCTCCCTGATAAAGCAATGACATTTCGCTGGATGAGCCGGTCCATTCCGGCGATGCCAATGGCTGACAGTAACCCGCCAATAGTGGTCGGGATAAGGCAGATGAGCAGAGCCACCAAAACGGTAATGGTGATGGGCATCCCCTGGCCGGCAGCCCGGACACTGAATTGGGAAAAGGGGAATAGGGTTACACAGACGACCAGGAATATGATCGTAAAACTGGATAGCAGGATGCTCAAGGCAATCTCATTGGGTGTTTTTTGTCGCCTGGCACCCTCGACCATGGAGATCATCCGGTCCAGGAATCCCTGGCCGGGGTTGGTGCTGACGCGCACGATCAGCCAGTCAGACAATAGATGCGTCCCGCCGGTTACTGCCGACCGGTCACCGCCCGATTCGCGTATGACGGGTGCCGACTCGCCGGTCACGGCACTCTCATCGACGGTGGCTATGCCATGGATGATTTCCCCATCGGCGGGCAGGATATCACCGGCTTCGACCAGATACAGTTCATTTTTTTGCAACCTGGTGGAAGAAATAAGTTCGACCGCATGGCGTGCTGTTTCAAGCGTATCAGCTTTCCTGCGCAGGTATTTGGCAGGCGTGTCCTGGCGCGCTTTGCGTAGTGATTCAGCCTGGGCTTTGCCGCGTCCTTCCGCCAGAGCTTCAGAAAAATTGGCGAACAGGACGGTGAACCACAACCAGAGCGCGATCGCACCAACGAAACCTGCAGGAGCTTCTCCTTTCCCGTTCAATGCCTGGATCCACAGCATGCTGGTTAACAGGCTGCCGACTTCGGTGACGAACATGACCGGATTGCGTACCTGCCGGCGCGGATCAAGTTTAATGAATGCACCCAGCATTGCCTGACGGACTATTTTTCCACGCAAGTCGATGGGTGGGGAGACCTTCGGCATCATCAGAATAACCTCCCCAGGCCTAGCATTAACTGCTGAACGATTGGTCCAAGCGCCAGGGCTGGCAGAAAACTGAGTGCTCCCACAATGATGATCACACCGACCAACCAACCGATAAAGAGCGGGGTGTGGGTGGGAAGGGTCCCTGCGCCTGCCGGTACCTTCTTCTTGCGTGCCAGTGATCCCGCCATCGCCAGAACAGGTATGATCAGGGCATAGCGTGCAATCAACATGGCAATTCCCAGCGATACATTATAGAAAGTACTGTTAGCAGCCAAACCGGCGAAAGCTGACCCGTTGTTATTGCCAGCCGAGGAAAAGGCATACAATACCTCGCTGAATCCCTGCGGACCTGGGTTGAAGATACCCGCCTGCCCTGCCGGTACTACCAATGCGATTGCCGTACCCAATAATACAGTCAAGACAGGGATCAGAACGATCAACACCGCCATTTTCATCTCGAAGATTTCGATCTTCTTGCCCAAATACTCCGGCGTTCGCCCGACCATTAATCCGGAAACGAAGACGGCGATGAAAACAAAGGCCAGCATTCCATACAGGCCTGAGCCGACCCCACCGAAAATAACCTCGCCCAACAGCATCATCCACATCGGCACCAACCCTCCGATCGGAGTGAATGAATCGAGCATAGAATTCACAGAGCCATTCGATGCCGCAGTGGTCACAGTCGCCCATAAGGCTGAATTGACGATACCGAACCGCACTTCCTTGCCTTCCATATTGCCGGAAGACGGGTCGATCCCAAGCGAAGAGAATATCGGGTTTCCCTGGGATTCCGCCCAGATGGCAATCCCGGCCATTGCAACAAGCACCAGCGTCATCGCTGCAAGGATCGCCCACCCCTGTCGCGTATCACCGATCATTTTCCCGTAGGTATAGGTAAGCGCCGCCGGGATCAGTAAAATAGCCAACATTTCCAGGAAATTGGAGAATGGGGTGGGATTTTCGAAAGGGTGCGCTGAGTTAACATTAAAATAGCCGCCGCCATTCGTCCCTAATTGCTTGATCGCAACTTGTGAGGCTACCGGACCAAGTGGCAATGTCTGTGTACCAGGACCTGAGGTCTGATCTAAAACACTGGCAACCGGATAGGACTGGAATGACTGCACCACGCCCTGCGATACCAGTGCAATTGCTAAAACGAAAGCCAGGGGAAGCAGGATATAGAGCGTGGAACGGGTCAAATCCACCCAGAAATTTCCGAGTTTGTGCGTTGTATGGCGGGCAATTCCCTTAATGAGGGCAATCAGGACCGACATACCTGTCGCTGCAGACAGGAAATTCTGTACGGTCAGGCCGAACATCTGGGTGAGATAGCTCAATGTCGTTTCCCCGCCATAACTTTGCCAGTTCGTGTTGGTGGTAAAACTGACAGCGGTGTTGAATGCCAGGTCGGGCGAAACGGATCCAAGATCCTGCGGATTTAGTGGGAGGAGATGTTGAAGACGTAGTAATACATAAAGGAAGAACAACCCAACCAAATTAAATAATAACAACGCACCCGCATAGGTTTTCCATCCCATCTCAGAATCAGATTTGATCCCCGCCAGATGGTAGAAAAAACGTTCAACCGGTGCAAGGATGTTCGACAGGAATGTTCTTTCACCCTGGTAAATGCGCGCCATATACAGACCGAGAGGTTTTACCAGGATCAATAAAACAATAAAATAAACAATAAACTGAAGCCAACTGAATGGGTTCATCCGAACCACTCCGGTTTGATCAGGGATATGAACAGGTAAACAAGTAATACCAGTGCAATCACACCGGTGACGACAGCAAAGCCATTCATTTCAATTCTCCAATAGACGATCGCACAGATGAAGCAATCCCCACAGAAACATGGAAAAACAAATCAACAGGAATAAAATTGTAAGATCAGTCATTGTTTTCCTTTTCCAACTGTCTTACTTTACATCCACCCCGATTAATTAAGCGGCAAGAAAAGCAAGGTATGAATCAAGAAAAAATCAAGTTTTGGAAAAACCAATGCTAAGATACTTATTAAATATGAAATGTATATATAAATAAATGCACCGGCCAAAGGCTGGTGCATATTTCTGTCGGGTAATGAATTATTCAACCTGGTAGGGTACTTCCAGGATCACGATATTACTGCGGTTCAACAGGCTGCGGCGAATCATTTCAGCGGTACGGGTGTGAAGGAGGCGGGTCCACCAGCGACGTGAATTGAACTGCGGTACGACGATGGTGATTCCCTCATTGGGTCCGAGCTGCTCTGAAAGTTGATCGATGTACTCCAACAATGGCTCCATGAACTCACGGTAGGGCGAATGCAGGACCACCAGGCGAACACCCTCGCCCCAACTGGCCCACTTTTGCTCTAATTTTTCAGTCTCCTTCGCGTCGATGCTGATATGCAGAGCAGTTAGATCCATTGAGAGGGTGCTGGCATACCGTAATGCCATCAACGTGCCGTTGTGTACGCCGCCGATGGGCATGATCACCCGGTTGCGAACCCAGCGTTTCTGTTGAATATGATTGTCCAATGACAGCTGTTTTGCCAATCCCTTGTAATGATGGTGGATAGCGAAAAATATTGTAACCAGGAGTGGGGTTAATAGGACCACAACCCAGGCACCGTCTTTAAACTTGGTGACTGCGAAAATGATCATAACAACAGCCGTCAAAACAGCTCCCAAACCATTAATACACATTCTCAGGAGCCATCCTTTTTCATATACGATTGTGGATCCGGGTTCTACAATCTCTTCACCTGATTTCAGGTGTCCGGATTTCCACCAACGACGAGCCATGCCAGTCTGGGAAAGGGTAAAGGATAGAAAAACACCTATGGCATATAGCGGGATCAAAGCGGATACACTGGCCTTAAAGAAAATGACCAGGATGGAAGATATTGCAGCCAGGGTCATAATGCCGCGCGAGAACACCAACCGGCTGCCTTTTTCAGTTAATTGCTTGGGCAGAAAACCATCCCCCGCATGCAATGCCCCCAGTCGGGGAAAATCTGCAAAAGCTGTATTGGCTGCCATGATCAGGATGATCGTGGTGGAGGAGATGGTTGCCAGGTAGAGGATGCCACGATTGGCATAGACCGTTCTAGCGATCTGGGAGATAATCGTTTCACTCTCAGCGGGGATCGCCCCGATCCTGATTGCCAGGAAAGCGGTGGCGATGAGCATGCTGCCCAGGATACAGGCCATCCAGATGAGGGTCGCACCGGCATTCTTGCTGCGCGGTTCTTTGAAGGCTGTAATACCATTGGAAATGGCTTCAACCCCGGTTAAAGAGGTGGTGCCGTTAGCAAAAGCCCTTAAGATCAGAAAAATCGTGACCGGTTGGATGATATTCATTTCCACTACGGGAGGACTCACAACAGCACCCAGGCTGCCAGTGGCATATTTCACCAAGCCCAGGATGAGGGTGATAAACATCATCACAAGAAAGAAGTAGGTCGGGATGGCAAAGGTTAAACCGGATTCTTTCACCCCGCGCAAGTTGACTACCATGATCAGAAGGATCATGACCACGGCGATCTCAACCCGATAGGGGTATAGGATCGGATAAGCAGAGGTTAGCTGCAAGACCCCCGAGGAGATGGAAACCGCCACGGTGAGAATGTAATCGGTTAACAGGGCAGCACCGGCTGTTTGCGCGGGCAGCTCTCCCAGGTTATCACGGGCCACAATATAGGCGCCACCTCCGCCCGGGTAGGCATGAATGGTCTGTTCATATGAAAAAGTGAGAATGGCCAGAAGCCCTACGATGCAGATCACCAGGGGCATCGTCAGGTGCAGCGCAGCTGTGCCAGCCAACAGGAGGATTGTCATTAACTCCTGGGGACCATAGGCAACCGATGAGAGCGCATCTGAGGAAAACACAGCCAGGCCAACAACTTTCCCTATTGCTTGATGAGCGGCATCCGATGTGGCGATGGGTCTCCCGAGGAAGAACCGTGCCCAGTTCGGATTCGGCTTCCGGTCGATGGTCCCCTCGTAAATATTATTATATTGAGGATGAATTTGCATTTTTTTGGTATCTATTTATAACCTATAATAAATACCCCACAAAGTATTAAGAATACGGCAAGAAACATCCCGGAAATGTCAAGAAGATGTCAAGAAAAGGGTTAAACGATCATGGACCTCCATAATTCTTCAACCAGAACATTGATTATGAGCAACTCACGTGCTATGATGGACCTATTATTAAAAGAACGTAGAAGTATGGTCATCATGGAGGCAAGTAATGCCCGATAAAGTTTATGGAGAACTCGCAGAAGCGTTGGACCGGCTGCCGAATGGTTACCCCAGAACATCCTCGGGGGTCGAACTCCGGATCCTTCAGAAGATCTTTTCACCCGAAGAAGCCGCACTAGCCAGTCACCTGACCGGGCGGTTTGAAACGACCGCTGAGATCTCTTCCCGCTCGGGAGTGGCCAAGGAAGATATGAACCGTCAGTTGTTCAGGATGGCTCAGCGGGGAATGGTCTGGGTCGACAAGCAGGATGGGCGGGCTTTATTCCGGTTGGCTCCTTTCGTAGTTGGTATTTACGAAGCTCAGCTTGAAATGCTCGATCATGAGCTGGCCCACCTGGTCGAGGATTATTACCGGGAGGGCGGCACCCAGGGTCTGATGTCCATCCAGCCGGCCCTGCACCGGGTCGTCCCGGCTCGGACAGCTGTGAAATCCGAATGGATCCTGCCGTATGATGACATTCGCAGTATCATCCTGGAATCAAAAAGCTTTGCCATCCGCGATTGCATCTGCCGCGTTCAAAAGAACCTGGTTGGTGAGACCTGCCATTTTCCGGTAAATGCCTGTTTGAACTTCTCCCCGGTAGAGCGTCCAGCCCGCCCAGGGGATATCAGCCAGACTGAAGCACTGGAAACCATGGATCGCATCGAGGAGATCGGCCTGGTGCATACGGTCAGCAACGTAGCCCAGGGTGTCTTTTACGTCTGCAATTGCTGCGGGTGCTGTTGTGGCATCCTGAGGGGTATCACGGAACTCGGCATCGAGAATTCCGTTGCTCACGCCAACTACTACGCGGTCATCGAACCGGAAGCCTGCACGGGGTGTGGCACCTGCATCGAGCGCTGCCAGGTCAAGGCCATCTCCGATCAGAATGGCATCTCGATCGTCGACCAGGTGCGTTGCATCGGCTGCGGCTTATGCGTGACCGGCTGCACCAGCAGTGCAGCCCGGCTTGAACGTAAACCGGAGGCTGAGACCATCCACCCGCCACTGGATTTTGCAGATTGGGAATCGAAACGATTACAGTTTCGAGGCATGGCTTAGCGAACACCTGAATACCACCTCAGCGACGCAAACTCATTCTGAGAAATAAAGGATATCGCTGGTCTCGAATTCTATATTCTTTCCCAGCGGATTGTTCACAACCCGTCCTTAAAATTGTCCTTGGCGATCTTATCGCCGGAAGCAAGCTGACTTTTTCTTGAATTCAGCCGGATTTTTTCACGAACTGTTCCGGTTCCGGCCAGCTGGCCCAGCCGGAACGGATGCGCTGCCAGGTCTCCTCCCAGGAGCGCAGGCCGCTTAAAGCATCCGGGGCTTCCACACAACAGGCACCCACGGCTAATGCAGCGCTCAGTGCTTCGTGTGGCGGAAGTCCGCGCAGGAGCCCAGCCAGGAAGCCCGCCACAGTGACATCCCCTGCGCCAGTGGTTCCGATCGCTTCAACCATGAAACACGGCCGCCAGGCTTCAAAATTCGCCCAAGCCCGCAGGTCAGGCGGGCTTGCCAATCCCAGGTTCCCCATGACAGCCATGCCGGCCGTGCGCAGGTACAGACCCCGGTCACCCAGTTTGAGCAGGACCATTTTAGTGCCCATTTTCAGCAATTCGCCGCTGACCTCAGACAGCAGGTGGGTGGAGGGAATGGGATCGATCCTATGCCACAACATATATGATATTTCATCCAGGCTTGGAACGAATACATCCACATAGGGAAGTACCTTCCGTAGAATGGCCGGCCAATCCACCTGCCCGGCCGGGGTTCCCGGGTCGGGATAAGCCATGTCGAGCGAAGTGGTCAGGTTGCATGACTTGACCCGCTGCAATAATTCCAGCAGTTCCCTGCCACCCTGTGAATACATCCTGGTCATCACCGGTGGATAACCGAAATGGAACAGGCGTGCGTCCTCAAGATCAACTTCCCGTACATCCGCGGCTGAGAAATCATCATTCGCACCGGGATGGTGCAGGAAACGCCGGTCGCTGCCGGGCGGGCTTATCACGATCGAATAGGAAGTATTCGATTCAGCGCGACAGAGGATGCCATCATCCAATCCTTCCCCATGGGCAGCGATGTTATGACATAAAGCCTGCCCAAGTTGATCATCACCGACCCGCGCGATCAGGCGTGTTGTGATCCCCAGGCGGCGAAGCGCAAGACCGGTATTGGAGACCGATCCGCCGGCGGTCAACGTAACCGGACCAGACTGGACCAGCCTCCCGGGTTGGAAAACAAGGTCAAATTGACCGGGGGTGATCGATGTTAAATCAGGGATGATATCCAGGCAGATATGTCCGGCAGTGATCGCTTCAGCCATACTTATTATCTCCAAGGTGACTCATGATTATAAAATCCATTTCCCTTTAATGATACGCTAATTTGGAGACGATCGGTAAGAGTGCTACGATGACCATTGTCCCAATATCTGCCCTCATAATTCAGCCGCCAATCGGGGTTTGTTTTCTATACCGATTCTTAACCACAAAATGGGAGGATGGTTATAATATCGGGATGTCTTTTTTGTGGACAATCGACCTATGCAAAACCTCGCCGGATTAATGCTACCCAATGCCCCCTTCCTACCTTACCTGCTGGTCGGCGTGGCATCCGTGCTGGAAGGTCCCATCACTTTAATGGCTACCGGGGCAATGATATCCAGCGGATACCTGCTGCCCCTGCCCGCGTTTCTATCGGTTACGATAGGCAACCTGATCGCAGACATGGGCTGGTATCGGGTAGGCCGCCTTGGCAAGCTGGAATGGTTATCCAAAGTTTTTCCGAAGCTGCGAATCGACCAAAGCAAGGTGGATCAGCTGGGTCTTGATATTCAGAGAAACGCCCCCCGTCTGGTCTTCTTTTCAAAGCTCACGCTCGGCCTGCCGGTTCCCACACTGGTCGCTGTCGGCCTGAATCGCGTCCCGGTAAAACGCTGGCTGGCCTTGCTGATTCTGGGAGAGCTGATCAAGTCCGGTACTCTGGTGGCCGTTGGATACTTGTACGCCAAGGCGATCCAGCAAGCTTCCGGCAGCATCCAGGTGGTCCTGTGGGGCATCACGATCGTCTTCGTTGCCGGATTTGCCATCTGGTTCAAACATATGAAGAACCAAACATTGAACAACGAACATCAGAATCAGGTGAAATAATTTAATTTATAAGAGGGCTGTGTGCTTTTCTGCGATGATCGCGGCCAGGTCATCCAGAGCCTTGAGGTCCGCTTCACCGGGCAGCCCCCGGGCGAGGACTGCCGGCAGGGATTTGGCCTTCAACGCAGAAAGCATCCCGGTCAGCATCTCGACCGACCGGCTACCCCAACCATACGAACCGATGACAGATAAATACTTCACGCGTGGTTTAAGCAGGTTAACCAGGTAAGCCAGGTTGGCAACAGCCGGATGCGGCCCACCCAGCATGGTGGGCGTACCGAGCACCAGTGTGGCAGCATCGACCAGCTCATCGGCGATCCTGCCGGAATCCGCGCTCAACAGGTCAAAGGGCATGGCTGCCACACCACACCGGGACAAGCTCTCAGAAAAATAGGTGACCATCTTTAAAGTACTGCCGTGCATCGAAATGTAGGGCAGGACGACCGCATTGCGCAACGGGCCATTCATCCACTGCCGGTAAGCATCCAGGATGAAAGCCGGCTGATCGTAGATGGGTCCATGGCTGGGGGCGATCATGGTAACGTCCAACCCTTGCAGCCGCTCCAGGTTTTTTTGAGCCATTGTGCGCATGGGCATCATGATCTCGGCGTAGTAACGTTTGGCTGCAGCGTACACGCGCACCTTGTTAGCCGATGCGAACAGGTCCGCGGTCGCCAAGTGCGAGCCGAAGAAATCCGTGGTGAAAAGCAGCTTATCTTCCTCCATGTAGCAGGCCAGTGTGTCCGGCCAATGGACCCAGGGGATGTGGATGAAATGTAAAGTTTTATTACCCAGCGAAAGGAGCTCGCCATCCTGCACAGCCTGGATCTTGTCCTCCGGTATCCGAACATGCGTGGTCAGGAATTCCTTCCCCTTGGGACTGGCCAGCAGCTGTGCCTCGGGGTATTTCGCCATGACAGCAGGTAAACCACCTGAGTGGTCCTGTTCGCTGTGCAGGGAAAGAATGTAATCGATCTTTTCCACACCTTCCAGGCGAGCCATGAACACATCCACCAGGTAGGGCTCGGTGGTATCCACCAGAACTGTCTTTTGGCTGCCATGGATCAGGTATGCGTTATAACTGGTGTGCTCTGGGAGCGGCATGAAGGCATCAAAATAGATGCGCTCCCAATCAATGGTACCCACCCAATCGACGCCGGGTAGGATGGTTGTGCGGTTCATGCTATTGCTCCTTGGGATTTGATGATCACTGGTAGAAGATTATAGCATGCCCGTAAAAGACAGTATTTAAGGAGTCGAAGTCATCAGGGTGGAGGCTGGAATTTCCACGATGCGGCTGTTGCGACCACTGGTAATCCCGGACCAGTAAAATTCCTCGACCGAAACAGGTGTATCGCCCAGGTAATTGAAGATCGCCACGGTCGTTTCACCAATATTTCCCCGTTCGATGTTCAAGACCAGATCCCCGGTTGGGTCCAATCCGCTGAAAAGCAAGTCCCAGGTCATCTGCACCTGCAATCCCCCTTCCGCATCAGCAATTGATTGCAACAAGGCCAGGCGATCACCACCTTCCATGCCAGCAAAGGTGGCTCCAGGACTTGATGAGATCATCTCCGGGCGAAGCCATTTTCCTCCACTCACGATATTGAGGGTGGTCCAATCGGAGGTGGTTGTGACCTGGATGCGAACCCGCTGCGTCTCAGGCCAGGTGGACGCCAGGAAGGTGTCGACCCACTGGCGCGTCTGATCCAGATAGCTTTCCGGAGGCAGAGCGCCAAAGTCAGCGTAGAATTTACCGGAACCAAGTTCGACACCAACAGCCGGTGGCTCGATCATGGAACCTTCATGCCATTCATTGAATGACGTTACCGTGACCATGACCGGTTGGATGGCCGTGGTCAGGGCGGCATTCCACTGGTCTGAGTAAGTCTGTCCATCCTGACGGGGGACAAAGGTATCCGACGCATACCCGATGCGTACCGCCGAGAAACCCGGGATCACGCTGGGAATGTAAAGCGAGTCTGGAGGCAGGCTGTTGGCCCATGCAAAGCCACCCTCACGATCGAGGTGTAGGGTGGCGTAGTTATACAATCCATCGAAGTGCCCGCCGGTGATCCAACTGCCTTCCAGGGTATTGGCAATAACCAAAGCACCCTGCGGTGATGCGTGGATGGCGTCCAGTGCGCTCTGCCAGTAACCCGCCTGGACCGCAGCACTGCTGGTATCCGGGCTCCCGATGGCCCAAACAAAGAACATTGGTTTGGGTTGGTCCCCTGGACTGTACCGGCTGCTCGCTGTGGAAAGGAAGAAGGCCGGGTGGGATCCAAACTTATTATAGAGATATTCAATATCCGACACAAGACCATCGGCAGTGCGTCCGTGATAAGGTTCAATGTGAAAGGCGACCTTGATCCCGTAACGCTCGGCCATTTGCAGAATGAGCGGGACTGGCGTTTCTTCACGACCGCCCTGCCCCCACCAGGAAACGATGATCACACCCACACCCGCCTGTCGCAACCAGGCCATGTGCTGAGCCACGACTGCCGGGTCATTCGAAGAATAGGCACCCAGAGCTGGATAGTAATCACTGGTGATGTCCGTCGGGGGGGTATGACTGTTATCATTCCAATGGATCCATTCGCCATCCGTGTCCGGATTGCCATACCAGGGATAATAAAATGCGCCAACCTGGTAGGAGGGATCCGGACCCTCAACAGGTGGTAGTGTGGTTGATGGGGTCGAAGCGGACTCTGTCTGCGTTGGCAGTGAGGTGGGATAATTTTCCGTCGCAGCATTGCATGCCACCACAAGCAACACGAGGATCAGGATGAAACCATTTTTCATGACGCACCTTTTAATCCCGGGGAGACCCGACACAGGTCAAAAATCCATATATATGATATTTCTGATATTATTTATAATATATACGAAATTCATTTTACCATATAGAACTGATTTTACAATGGCGCTGCATGGTCGGGTTCAATTCTATTACGAAAATAACCCGGCGGTACAAATGTGACATTAACTGTGTCTTCTTTATGAACGGAGACCCTTCCAGCCTGCAGGTACTGGACTCTTTTGATATTATCGATTAAAATTATGGATAATTATTATTTATAGAGAGTATTTATCAATAAAAAAATGACAGATCCAGACATTCGATTTAATGAATTAATGACAGCATTGAAAAAACGTGATTATCGCCTCACCCCTCAACGCGTCGAGCTCATTCACCTCATCGCAGCCAGTGAAGATCACCCCAGCGCGGCACAACTCTACGCAAAGACCACCACCCACTTCCCCACCATGAGCCAGGCAACTGTTTATAAAACCCTCGCGTTGCTCAAGGAGATCGGCCAGGTGCTCGAGATCAACCTGAGGGATGACAGTCATTACGATGGAAACCGGCCCAGTCCACATCCCCACCTGATCTGCACAAAATGCAACCAGATCGTCGATGGAGACTTGGAGATCGATCTTCCTTCGATCAAAAAACTCGAGAAAAAAAGCAGATATAAGATTATCCGGCCGGAGATCACTTTTTATGGACTTTGCCCCATTTGTAAAACAACTGGGTGAGGGTTTTTCAATCATGGTTATTAATCATCACTCAATATCAGAATTCATAAGGAGGAGCCTGCAAAATTACAACTGTTTCAATTACCTCACAATTACTTATTAACCATCATATTTCATAGAAGGAGAATCTCATGACCAAGAGTAAGAAATTAACCACCGCCGCCGGCGCTCCGGTGGCTGACAATCAAAACGCCATCACGGCTGGTCCACGCGGACCGATGCTGATGCAAGATGTCTGGTATCAGGAAAAATTGGCCCATTTCGACCGGGAGGTGATCCCCGAGCGGCGTATGCATGCCAAGGGCTCCGGCGCTTTCGGCAAGTTCACAGTCACGCATGACATCACAAAATACACCAAGGCCAAGATTTTTTCCGAAATCGGCAAGGAAACCGAATGCTTTTTGCGCTTCTCCACCGTCGCCGGGGAACGTGGTGCAGCGGATGCAGAACGTGACATCCGCGGCTTTGCCATGAAGTTCTATACCGAAGAAGGCAACTGGGACCTGGTCGGCAATAATACGCCGGTATTCTTCCTGCGCGATCCGCACAAATTCCCGGACCTCAACCGGGCTGTCAAGCGTGATCCCCAGACCAACCTGCGCTCCGCCACCAACAACTGGGATTTCTGGACTTCACTACCCGAGGCGCTGCACCAGGTTACCATAGTCATGAGTGACCGTGGAATTCCTTATTCCTACCGTCACATGCACGGCTTTGGCAGTCACACATTCAGTATGATCAACGCTAAGAATGAACGTATTTGGGTCAAATTTCACCTGCGCACGCAACAGGGCATCAAGAACCTGACCGACCAGGAAGCGGAAGCCATTGTTGCCAAGGACCGCGAGAGCAGTCAAAAAGACCTGTTTGACAGCATCGCGAAGGGTGATTTCCCACGCTGGACGGTTTTCATCCAGGTTATGACCGAAGAGCAGGCCAAAAATATGCCCTACAATCCCTTCGATCTGACCAAGGTGTGGTTCAAGAAGGACTTCCCGCTGATCGAGGTGGGGGTGCTTGAATTAAACCGGAATCCCGAGAATTATTTCCAGGATGTGGAACAGGCAGCCTTCAACCCCGCTGCCGTGGTGCCGGGCATCAGTTTTTCACCCGATAAAATGCTGCAGGGTCGCCTTTTCTCATATGGCGATGCCCAACGCTACCGCCTGGGTGTCAACCACCATCAGATTCCGGTGAACAGCCCCAAAAATGCGCCTGCGAATGCTTCCCACCGTGACGGGCAGATGCGTGTGGATGGTAACCACGGCGCCATCATCGGCTACGAACCCAACAGCTTTGGTGAATGGCAGGAGCAACCCGAATTCAAGGATCCCGCCCTGGATCTCTTTGGTTCAGCCAACAGTTGGAACTTCCGCGAGGATGATTCCGATTATTACACCCAGCCCGGCAAGCTTTTCAGATTGATGAGCCCGGCTCAACAAAAGGTCCTGTTCGAAAATACCGCCCGTGCAATGGGCGATGCGCCCGAATTCATCAAGATCCGTCACATCGGGAACTGCTTGAAAGCCGACCCAGCTTATGGCAAGGGTGTGGCCGATGCGCTCGGCATACCCCTCATCAACATCAAATAGTTCGCAGCTCGGATAAAAAGAGGGCAGTTCAACTTTAAGCTGCCCTTTTATTTATCATTTATCCCCCCTTGATCCTATATCCAATTAAATCAAGTCAAAGATTATTTGAAATACTTGACAAATTAGATTATAATTATCCTATTATATAATCAATTGGAGGATAATTATGAAAACACGTTTTTCGACGATCGCACTTGCTTCACTGTTAGTAGTTCTCACCCTCACCGCCTGTGGTGCTGCCAGCGACCTGGGCACAGTCAGCGACAATGGTAAAGCCTTCATGGCTGCCCTCCGGGATGGAGACCATGAGGCATCCTGGGTCCTGCTGGCTCCCTCGGTACAGGATGAAATCGGCAGCTTTGATAACTGGGTTGAATTTGCCACCCCACGCAATTTCTCCGAATCCAAATTTAGTTCCACAAACGTCTCGGGAACCGAAGCAACCATGGAAGGCGAAGCTGTGATCGGGTCAGAGACCTATCTGGTGAACCTGGTATTATATAAAATCGGTGATGAATGGCGGGTCTCCGGGATTGACTTCTCACTCAAATAACCGGATACTTGGTTTCTGAAATGAACAGGCAGAGAGGTTCTCTCTGCCTGTTCTAAATTATTTAATATTCGGGGTAACCTGGTTACTATGGATCATTTTATAAATGGTCCCCAGAATCACATCCGGCCTGCGCGTTGAAAAGGAAATATCTTTTACAAGCCCTGACTTGCGTTTGAGTGCGATCACAAGCCTGGGATATTCCAGAAAATTAAAGTTAGCTCGGTATCTTCCTCGAATCATCATGAAATGAATCCCAGCACCACCATAACGCATGAATGGCGGAATATCATCGATCATACAAGACGCAATGTTATCCAACAATATCCGCCAGGTGAAGATCCCAAATCTGAGTATCAACGCGGTTGAAGTGATCTGAATGATGAGTAACCTGAAATTCAGCGTGTAGAACAAGAAGACCACAAAGAAAATCAGGAAAAGGACTGCAAAGCCATTCAAACCGGTGGAATTCATTCTCCAGATGAGTAACAATAAAAAGAATAAAGCCAAACCCAGAAACAACGCGGTCGTCTTATTGGATATCACTTCCTCATGATATTGAAGATCATCTTTCATGCTTAACTCCCTTTTATCATTACCCCTTTATAACCACAATCCTCACCAGATACCCGGGAACAAGCGATAGCGGACCTGCTTCGAATAGTCTTGATAACCTGACAGTTCCGCCTGCAGAAACCGGTCTTCCAGATGGGTTCGGATCACATACAGGGTGATGGTGAATACCGTTGGAAGAAATGCCCAGGCCGAATCAAGGAAGAGAGGGGTCACCAAGTACACCAATAGCATGCCCGCATAACCGGGATGTCGCACCCACTGATAAGGACCACTTGAAACGACCCGATGTCCCCGCCCGGTCTGGAGACGGACCATGCCCGAAAAAAAACGGTTTTCAACCAGAGCGTAGGATGAAAGCGTATACCCGGCGATGATTATTACCAGCGAAATTATTTTCACTTGCAAGCTGAAGTCTGGCAACCAGTTCAGCAGCTGATCCAAACCGGCAATCAGCATGACTAAAATCCCACCCAACCCCATCCAAGGGGCCAACTGTTTATCCCAGGATTGGGCATCCGCATGTTGCATATAGCGGGCACGTTCAGCAATCAAGTCAGGATGTCGCCGCGCAACCAATAGCCGACTGACCACAAAGCTCAGGACGGATAAGACACCATATACCCAGGCTTCCCACCAGTTCCATTTTCCAGAGATCAGCAATGGCAGGAATGGAATAACGACAATGAATAACAACATCTGTAAGATAACACGGGGCGTCAGGATGTTCTGTTTTTGTTGATCATCCATTTTCCACCTCACTCATTCCTGGTCTGCCATTGCTGAACCCACTCTGGGTCTACCCTGACCAAACGATTCTTCTTTAAATTCTCCAGCATGATCCATCGAATATCCGGATTCGATTCAGCCAGCCATTTTTCCATCAATCGCTTGCCTTCTTCCGGCAAAGCAGCAACCACCACGCTCCAGCAATAACCAAGGCCTTTCCGCAATACAAGGATATCATCGCGCGGATGAATGGCTGGTTGCAGGAATGTAGCTGTGATCGTATTAATTATATGAAGGACAGCAAGGGCATGTGCGCCTTTATGAAGCAACCTGGGTTCACAAAGCCCAGCGGCCGCAGCGCGTTGCTCTAGCGGTGAACCTTTGCTCCACGCCTGCATCCCTGCAAGCAGCAGATCCATATCCTTATCGCCTAATCGTTGCAAGGCCATGGCAACGGCCTCGCGGATGCGCCAACGCGTATCAGAGGCATGTTTTCGCAAGGTCAATAATATACTGTTATCCCCTTCAGCCAGTAAGCGCCCCAAACCGACCACCCCGCAGAAAGCCAGGAATTCATAAGGTGAGTTGACCGGAGCCTCGTCAGCATTGTATTGGCTATAACGTTCAAATAAGGCGCGGTCGCCTTCGTCTGCAACGGCCTGTGCCAGTTCGATATTTCCGCGAGGACCGGGCAATCCGGATTCTTTCAGTAAAAACGAATCCCAATTATTGAGCGCCCTCAGTTTTTCACGATATCTGTCCGTTTTATACATACCAGAACAATCATACCCTCATTGGGATTATTCGTTAATAAAATAAAGATAAATAATAGGAAAAGAGATATTCCTACGGTGATCGCAATCAAGCGGAGCATAAGAATGAATCACGGGAATTCTCGGGAAAGTCCGCAGGGACTTGTATCTCAAGGTCAATGGAATCAATCCTTTGTGTAACCCGGTTATGCTTAATCCGCTCAATGATATGGATGCCAGTGGTGGGCAGGTTGCATTGCATGCAAAAACCAGAACATAGATACCGGCACAGGTCACCATGGAGGCGGGAAAGATCTCGAACGGGCTGGGAGCGCTGGCGACGGGAGGTTATCCGGTGGCAACCGTGAAGCTCCCAAAATGGGCATCCACACGGGAAATACCGGGGAAATCAATGATCATTTCCATTTTGTATCTACACAAAAATAAATAGGGTCAGTATTAAGCCCTACTTATGGATATTTGAAACTTAATTAAGTATTATCCAAAGGATTTTAATGCTCATAGAGACTAATGATTCGTACAAATAGCACCGGTTATTCGAGGATCAAAACCTTCCGGCCAGCGGGTGGCCGTATCATAATGCGCACCAGCCAGGCTGACGCTTTCCAGCTCAGCCCCCTCCAGGTTCGCACCACGCAGATCGGCCTTCTCAAGGTTCACCCCGATCAAAGAGGATCCCTTCAGATTGGCAGATTTGAGGTTGGCACCCTCCAGGATGGCATGTTTAAAACAAGCTCCTTCAAGATTGGCTCCTTCCAGGTTGGCGTTGAATAATATAGATCGCTTTAAATTGGTGCCACTCAGGTCTGCACCGCTTAAGTTCACATCCATCAAATTGGCACTGTACAGGTCAGCCCCATGCAGGTTCGCTTTCTGCCCACCTGCTTCACCCGCCAGGAATTCATGGTGGCGGTCAATGACTATTTGTATATCCTCAAAGGTGATCCGCATTCAATTCCTCCTGACGGGCGAGGCACCTGAAGCAGTGCAGTGATGTTAGCTGCGCCGATTCTAAAGTTACCCGATATTTTCCGGACTAATGCAGCCGTTCGATGTGATCTTCCAGTTTCCCTTCTATATACGCTTGGATGGCTTTCTCGATTTCGCTTATCTCAGTGACAACCGGTTGGATGTTCAACCGGCGCATGCTCTCATAGGCGCCCATACCCATTCCACCACAGATCAGCACCTGGCAATCCGAAATCGTGTCTGCCATTTGAGCGTGCTTCCCATGCGAGCTGGCATCCATACCGTGGTGCTCGCCATGCCCCTCATCATGCTCATGCCCGGCAAACTGGTTATGCCCCATCTTCTCGCGCGTTTCCCGGTCGATCACTTTGCCTTCATCGATCGTGACCACCAGGTAATAGGGTGCCCGGCCAAAATGCTGACTGATCGTTATCCCGTCATCGGTGATGAGTGCGATTTTCATACAGATTCCTTATTTTGATTTAAAATGCCTGCCGCCTGGTTCGTCATTGTGATCAGCCGGAGAAATAACCAGCAACATCTCAGATTCACCCTTATGGATATTTTCCCAGCGATGTGGGATATGCGCTTCGAACACAATGCTGTCTCCGGGAGACAGCGGGTATTGGTTTTCTGCAATGATGTACTGAACCTTGCCACTCAGACAGTAGGCAAATTCGAGCCCGGTATGGACGATCGTCCGTCCGCCACTGCCTGCATCGATATCCATACTGATCAAGAAAGGCTCAATGGATGCATGCCTGAGTTCCTTGCCCAAGTTGTGGATGACAGCATGGCAACAGGTGGTCTCCGGTCGATGATCATGTGGTGTGAGAATGATTTGTTTCGTGGTCACATCGGATTCAAAAAAAGTGTTAATCGGGACGTCCAGCGCACGCGCTAATCGCTGTAAAGTGCCTACCGAAGGAGAAGTTTTTCCCTTCTCAACCAGACTCAATGTGTTGATATTTAATTTACTTAACTCGGCTAATTTTTTCAGGGTTAATCCCTGACGGGTCCGGATCTCGCGGACCCTGGCGCCTACCTGTGCTTCCGCTGGCAGGTGAGCCACACGGGGTGTCGTGTCTGCCCCAGTAGCTCCGCTTTTAAAGGTTTTTGGTAACATACTCTCCTCCTCTTATCTAAAAAGATTACTAATATGCTACTATTATTATAGTGTTTATTTTCAGTTTTACAATAGCCTATACCAATTTATTGGTATCCCCTTATAAATGGGGTTCATAGTCTTTGGCACGGTCACTATAGGCCTTACGTAAAACGGATGGTCAGACTGCACCGACGCATGCAACCGTTCCTCGACTCAATTAAAACACCCCCGCTGACCTTGATCTTGTGCTCCAAAAAATGGACCAGGCAATAAATACTCGCACTATAGAAACCCCGATAGAATCTCACCCAATAGCGGGCTGAAAATAGCTTTTCAGCATTACCCTCACCCGTTCTCGCGAACAGGTTACCCTGTGCCCTTTGGGAAGCTTATAAGAGGGTTGTGACAGCCATGAAGTGCGCCGCTGCCCCAAGCAACACAAACAAATGCCATAATCCGTGATAACCAAACACGCCCGGGTAAAAGTCACATTTCCTGGTGGTGTAGATCACAGCGCCCACAGTATACAGGATGCCACCGGCCAGGAGCCAGCTGATCGTCTCAGGTGGTAAACGCAGCAATAACTCGCGCGTCGCAAAAAGACATAACCAGCCCATGATCACATACAGCCCGGCAGTGAGCCAGCGCGGCGATCTGATGATGAATACTTTCACCATAATGCCTGCCAGGGCCAGCGCCCAGATGATGGACAGAAAGCCATACTGCCAGAATCCAACAAAGGCGATCACGCAGAATGGTGTATAAGTTCCTGCGATCAGGAAGTAGATGGCGGAGTGATCGACCTTGCGCAGTATTTCGATCGTCCCAGGCTTGGCACTAATGGAGTGATAGATCCCACTGGCGCCAAATAAAACCACCAGGCTGAGTCCGTAGATGATAAACGCCATGCTTCGGGCAGGAGTGGTCGCACCCCAGGCGAGCAGAAGGCATGCTCCAACCAGGGCAGCGACAGCACCGGTAATGTGGGAGATGGCGTTAAATGGTTCTCTGATTATCAAATTTACCCATATCTCTACGATTTATAAGGTTGGAGGGCAAAGGCAGTGTTCCATGGAAGCTGAGCTACACATTATCCAACACACCGTTGATCATGCTCTTGCGTTCCAGAGAGCGAAACATCCAATACCCTATGGCGATATAGATCAGTCCAATGGCTATCTCACCCAGCAGCAGGCTGGAGACTTCCGCCCAACCCGCCCCGGCCAGGGCTGCCCGGGAGGCCAGGATACCGCGCGTCATTGGCAGGGCATAAGAAATGGGCTTCAGAAAAGCCGGCAGCGAGGAGACCGGGAAGTTGGCGCCCACCAGGATGTACAACGATAAACTCAAAGTGGAAGTGATCATCCAGCCATCCCGGTTAACCAGGGAGAGACTTCCCATGATAAACCCCATCCCACTGGTCGAAAATGCAGTGATGAAGACGCACAGTAGGACCAACAGGAAGTTCATCTCAGCCGCATTGAAATGGAACAGCCCAATCGCTATCAGCAGGGCAATGGCAACCGTGATGAAACTATCCAGGATATGGAACACTCCCCGTCCAAGGAAAACCGGGACACGCGGAGCCGGGCTCCCCAACAGGTATGACATGGCGCCGAACTGGCGTTCATTGGCAATCGTCATGGAGATCCCGGAAAGACAGTTGGAAGAAGGGATCAAAAGGATATTACCGATCACGATATAGATCGGGTCATCCAGACCAACGAATTTTCCCAGGAATACGAACATCACCATGGAAAAGAAACTGAACCCGAACTTGCTTACAAAATAATTGAAGGGTGTACTCCAGGCGAACAAAGAGCGGTATTTTGCGGAATTGAAAGAGCTCCTTGCGATCCCCAGCATCAGCACCAACAGTGAGAACGTGCAGGACATGCATCGATGCGCTCAATGGGTTGCCAACCACATGAGCACGATCGGTCTGCAAAATGTCCAGCTGTTTCCCACTGCGGGACATCCCATCGTTTATGGAGAGTGGCTTGGCGCGCCCGGCCAGCCAACGGTACTCGTCTATGGACACTACGACGTGCAGCCGGTGGAGCCGCTCGAACTCTGGACTTCGCCGCCGTTTGAAGCATCGGTTCGTGATAACAGGCTCTACGCGCGTGGAGCGGCCGACGATAAGGGCCAGGTCTACATTCATCTCAAAGGCATCGAAGCGTTTTTCAAGGTCAAAGGAACGCTTCCGGTCAATATCAAACTGCTCATCGAAGGGGAAGAGGAGATCGGCAGCAGCAACCTCGATGCATTCGTCAAGGAGCACAAGGACCTTCTCGCGGCCGACCTTGTCCTGATCTCCGATTCCTCAATGTTCGGCGAAGACATTCCTTCGATCTGTTACGGGTTGCGCGGGCTCAGTTATATGCAGGTGGAGGTGGTGGGGCCGAACAAGGATCTCCATTCCGGGTCTTTCGGCGGCGCCGTGCACAACCCGATCCAGGCGCTTTCGGAGATCATCGCGCAGCTCCACGACAGGAACGGGCGTGTGACCATCCCGGGATTCTATGATGATGTGCGGCCCCTCACGAAGAAAGAACGGGACGCCTTCAAGAAACTTCCATGCTTCAACACATCCTTCAATTTTGATGGTTGCCTCTTTAACTCCATCCATACCTCTTACAGGAGTAATATTAAGGTTTCCGAACGGAACTTCACGGCCGGTAACTATCTCATAAGCAGTACGTAAAGCAGCTTCCATCACGCCACCTGTTGCTCCGAATATAACCGCAGCGCCAGTTGAATCTCCCATAA
>Ga0208980_10000134_pt1 | contig 37322 bp, 29 predicted proteins | sample WetSurMetagenome_3_FD_187993 | JGI IMG/M metagenome (GOLD analysis project Ga0208980, IMG submission 187993) | Wetland microbial communities from Twitchell Island in the Sacramento Delta, sample from surface sediment Aug2011 Site A1 Bulk (version 2) | ecosystem: Environmental > Aquatic > Marine...
CGCGTTGAGAACGGCAAGGTTGTCGATTTCGTCATGAACGACAAATGCGCCGCCGGCACCGGACGTTTTCTGGAAATCATTGCGGAAGCTCTTGGCATTTCCCTGGACAAACTGGGGGAGTTGTCCCTGGCCGCTGAGAAACCGGCCGTCATCGGCAATACGTGCACGGTTTTCGCCGAACAGGAGATTATCTCGCAGCTGGCGGGCGGAGAATCTGTACCCAACCTTGTTGCGGGCATTCATCAGGCTATCGCGACGCGCATCTTCGCCCTCGTCAGCAAGCTCAAGATCAAGCCCGATGTGGCCATAACGGGCGGAGGGGCGAAAAACGCCGGTCTGGTAAAGGCGCTGGAAGCAAAATTCGGCTGCCCTGTGCAGGTTCCACATGAGCCGCTCCTCACCGGCGCTCTCGGAGCGGCCCTGATCGGGCGGGAGATTTATGAGAAGGCCGTCAAGACCGGCGGCACACTTGTAACCAAGCCCCGCATACTGGGCGAAGCAAGCCTATATTAATCCAGGGCTCGAAATTGGGACCATGCAGATGCTCAGTCAGGTACCTCCGGCAAAGCCGGTGGCTCTCCCATCGGATTAGGATAGCCCTATGAAACATGCTCTGGGGATCGACGCAGGTTCAAGTTTCGCCAAAGCAGCCGTGTTCGGAGAAGGAAGGCTGCTGTCCTCCGCCGTTATCCCTTCGGGGGGCAATTACGCGGACGCCGCCCGGAAGGTGGCTGAAGCCGCCATTGAAAAAGCAGGGCTTCTGCGCAAAGACATATCAGCAACAGTGGCGACAGGCTGGGGAGCCGGGGCCGTTGATTTTTCCGACCGGACCGTTGCCGATATCTCCTGCCACGCCGCCGGGATTTTTTATTTCTTCCCCTCGGCCCGGACCATCGTGGACATAGGCAGCCAGTTCAGCCGGGCTATCAAGATGGGTGACGACGGAAAGGTGATGAATTTTGTTCAGAATGAGAAGTGCGCGGGCGGGAGCGGCAAGTTTCTCCAGGTCATCGCCCGGATTCTCCATATGAACGTCGCGGATATCGGCGCGCTGTCCTTGGAGTCGGTAAATCCGGTCGAGTTTACCACCGGATGCGCGGTCTTTGCCGAATCTGAAGCGGTTTCGCGCATTGCCGAAGGCGCCAGCCCGGCGGATATCCTGGCGGGAGTGCACAAAGCGATGGCGGCCAAGATCGTCAACCTCATCGTCCGTCTCGGCCTGGCGCCGGACTGCGCCGTCACCGGCGGGGGCGCCAAAGACATCGGACTCGTGCGGACGCTGGAAACGGAGCTGGGCGCAAAAATACTGGTGCCTGAGGAACCGCAGGTTTCAGCCGCAGTCGGAGCGGCAATCCTGGGATAGACAGCCGGCCAACCGGCATTTGCGGCCGGATATCCGTGAAATTCGCACGGATTTGTGGCATATTTGTAAAAAGATGTCAATTTCAAGAAGAGGAACCATGAACTACTATCTGAATTACGGCGGCGGCAGAATGAATTTCTCCCTGCCGGCCGAATGGAATGTGCTCAGCTCCCGGGACTGCGCACCCGCGCCTTTGGTTGAGGACCCCGTCAAAGAGGTCGAACGCGCTCTTGACAATCCGATAGGGACCGCGCCTCTGGAAAAGCTCGCCCGTCCCGGAATGAGAACGGTGGTGCTTTTTGATGATATGCAGCGGCCGACTCCCGCCTATCTTGCTCTCCCGGCGGTCCTGAACCGTCTGAACAAGGCCGGGGTGCCCGACGAACGGATTACGGCCATTTGCGCGCGGGGAACCCATCCCGCGCCGACACCGGAGCAGGTTGAAAAGAAAATCGGAACGGAAGCCGTGCGCCGGCTAGCAGGCCGCATACACATCCACGAATCCCAGTCGCCGGAAAACGTGTGGATAGGCAAGACCCGCCGCGGCACGGTGGTCGAGATCAACCGGCATGTGGCCGAAGCCGATCTGGTGCTGGGCATCGGAGCGTGCATGCCCCATCCCAATGCCGGATTCGGGGGCGGCTGCAAGATTATCATGCCCGGAGTTGCCTCTTACCGCACCATCGGGGAGCACCACTACAACTGGCTTCGCAACAGAAGCTGCAAGCTGAATGTCCTGGAAGGGAATCCTTATTACGAAGAAATCGTGGAAATTGCCCGCCTGAGCTGCCTGGCCTTCAAGATCGATTTCCTCCTGAACGAAACCAATCAGGTCATCAGGGTTTTTGCGGGCGATCCCGTCGAGGAGCACCGGCAAGCCTGCGATCACGCTGCCTCTCTTTATGTTGTTGCCCTGCCGAAACAGGCGGATGTTGTGATCACATCGGCATCGCCTCTTGAAATCGGCGTCCAGGCGACCAAATCGCTGCTCAATGCCAAGAGCGCCGCAAGAACAGACGCCACGATTATCTGGGTGGCCGGGCAAAAGCAGGCGGGCCCGTTGATGGCCCTCATCGAGCAGATGGCGGCCGCCAAAAGCGCCAACGAATACCATCGCCGACTGCTGAACGGCGATATCCCGGACAGCATCAAACCTTACGGCATTTCGTTCTTCATGCTCGGCGTTCCGTTCAAGGAAATGTCGGAGCAGTACAACGTGGTCCACGTGACGGAAGGTTTGACGAAGGAGCAGGTGGAACTGATGAATTTCGGATACGCTTCATCGCTCGACGATGCGATCCGCGAAGTTCAGAAGAAAATGCCCAGGGCCGATGTCACGATTCTTCCCTCAGGCGGGATCATCATTCCATCGGTGCAATAAATCACCGCCGGCAGTTCACCCGGGGTTCGCACCGCCCTCCGGAGCGAAACCTCGCGGACAGGCATGCTGGGATTGGCCGCAACAGAAAAAATATCGTGACAAAGGCGGATTATGGGAGGTTTATGAATCCCGCTGTAATGAAATGCTTGTCGAAGCTGAACGCCTTTTTTATTTTTCTCCGATTCATGATTGCGAAGCTGACACCATCCGCATAGCTGAAATTCTGATCGGAATATTCGGACAGAATCCGTTCTGCCTCGATTTCAGTATTTTCATCGGAGCAGATCTTCAATATTCGCGGGCTTGCCGCAATTCGCTCCAGAAACTCTCTGGCGGAGCTGTGCCCCAATTCCCTGAGGAGGATAACGTAGGTCTCTGCAATAACCAGGTTGCTCGTTATCAGCCTTTTGCAGTTCCTGAGAATGCCGGGATAGGCCGAGGCAGCCCCTTTGTGATGCGAGTCATTGCCATCGGCCAAGGCAATCCATGCGCTGCTGTCGACGAAGATTTCCTCGGGCATGCTCATTTTGTTTTTTGCCTGGCATAGCGAGCGATATATTCATCATGCCTTTCGGAAAGGTCTTTTCGTTCGGATTCTCCAAGATGTAGGATACCCATTGCAGGGTCGTCTTCCAGTGGAATCTCTCTCAGATAGCTCTCCAGGCTTTCTCGGATGATCTCAGCTTTCGATACTCTCTTTCTTCTTGCTAGATGGGTCAGGGCAGCGTCCTGCCGAGGCTCTATGTAAATCTGAATGGGCTTTTTCCTTGTAACTCTCATGTACATTAATATACATCACTATAATCAATGTTGCTACTTCTGATGTTGTTTGAGTCTTGAAAGGCTGGAGACTGCTGCGATCGCATCAAACCACCGGCACACATCGATTCGGCAATGGCCGGCCGCGGGCATTCGCAAAGAACTGAATTCGGCTTCAAAAAACGTCACTTTGCGGCCGGTTGCCGGAAAGCCTATACGGTTGCGCCGGAGCTTTTAAGGCGGCCGATTTCTTCTCTGCTGTAACCCAGTTCCAGCAGAATCTCTTCCGTATGCTCGCCCAGTTGAGGCGCCGGCTTTCTCCAGGAGGCCGGAGTTTCACTGAAGTCCCACGGGAAGCCGACTTCCCGAACCCGCCGCGCCCAGACAGGATGATCCACTTCTATAATATATTTGTTGGCGACGGCCTGAGGATCCTGGCAGACTTCCGTGAGAGACTGGACCGGCGTGCAGATGCAGCCTCCCTTTTTCAGGTTTTCCAGCCATTCATCCCGGTTTTTGGTCGCAAACTTCTCATCCAGAATGCGGATAAGCTCCTTTGAATTCTGGCCGCGCGCTTCCATGGTGTGGAACCTGGGATCGTGTTCCAGATGCTCGAGACCCATGGCTTTGCAGAAGATGGGCCAGTACCGGTCGGGCTGAAGGTGCGCCACCGCAATCCATTTGCCGTCGCGGCACGGATAATGGTTATACATCGGATTGCCCGCCTCGTTCCGGCATTCCCTGGGGTATTCCTGTCCCAGCATCGCCGGGGCATCGAGGATGAGGCCGGCCAGGGCGATGATGCTTCCCATGAGCGATGTATCGATCAATTGGCCTTTGCCCGTCTTTTCGCGGGCATATAGAGCTGCTGTGATAGCCCAGGCAAGCATTAAGGCGCCGATCTGGTCGCCCAGACCGGGCAGCATCTGTCCCGGAGGGCTTCCTTTTTCGCCGGCGCACATCATCAGGCCGGAACGGGCAATGCCCGTATAGTCAAATGAGAGGTCGCCGGCGGCGGGACCCTTTCTTCCCCAGCCCGAGGAATGGCCGTAGATGAGGCGCGGATTCCGCTTCATCAGATCGTCGGGCCCGATGCCGATTTTGATCGGGGCGTCGATGCTCATATTCGTAAGGAAGACATCCGCCTTGTCGATCAGCTTCAGGAATATCTCTTTCCCCTGGGGCGACTTGAGGTCCATCGCGATGCTGCGCTTGTTGCGGTTGTTGCTTTCAAAGTAATAATTTTCGCCCTTAAGGCCCACCGTGGCTCCGATCAGCCGCATAAAGCCGCGGGCAGGATCCCCTTCTTTGGGTTCGACCTTGATGACGTCGGCGCCGAGATCGGCCAGTTTTGTTCCGGCGACCGGCCCCTGTTGAAACATGGAAATTTCCACTACACGAACGCCTGTCAGTGGCCCGGACATCTGAAATCCTCCTTAAGAAAAAACCGCTACTATAGTCGGCGGGAAAAGCCCCGTCAAGGATATCGGCCTTCGGCCGATGCTGCTAATCCTTATCTTCCCATGCGCCGGGCCTTTTCCAGGATCGAGGGCCGCGCTTCTTCCATCATGCCGCGGACAGCATCGTACCGCATGGTGCGCTGCTCGAAAGTGCGCTTCGTGAGAGCCCCGAGAAACCGCCCTTCGAAATCCTTGAAATAGGATCCGTAAAGGTGATAGCTGTCCGCGATGTGGCAATATCGTCCGACTTTTATCTCTTTGCCCGACAATTCGGAGATCCGGCTGGCCATCCGCTTCTGCAGCTGCACCAGGGCGAAGATGTTCATAAAAGCGGCCTTGTAAGCATCGTTGGAGCGGAAACGGGCATTGAGGCTGAGAAACCATTCGCCGTTTTCCTCGCTCACACGGCCCCACAGGCTTTGAAGACAGGCCGGGTCGAAGCAGTCGCTGTCCTCCCAGACTTTCCAGGTAATCGCCTGTGCTCGCCGTGTGTGCGGGACTTCGGCCAGTTTCCGGCACATTGAATCGATCTGGTCGAAAGGCTGAAAACCCGGCACATCGTAGGCGAAAAGCCGGCGGTGATAGGTGTACTCCCAGCGTGTATCCGCCGGATCCCCGGGATCGCGCACCAGGTGGTCTTTGATGCCTTCGCACACCTCCATGACATATTCCTGAAGCTCCACCGGCCCGCCGGGAAAATCTTTGTGGATCATGGGTTCACGGAGCGGATCGGCGATGGTCAGGATCATGGTGCAGTCCTTGCTCGGCGGATCTCCGTCCTTGTCAAATTGCGTGCGGATATCGCAACCGCGCCGGTGCAGTTCAATCAGGGATTCCTCCCAGCCACGTGCGATGCAGTCCGCTTCCACATGCAAAACAGGTATTCCGCTCATCCGGCACTCCCGTGCGAAAAAGATATGTTTATATAGCACGGATGCGCATAAAACCGCCATGATGTTCGGACTTCATTGGCTGCAGGGCGGCTTTGAGAAAAGCAGGCAAGTCTGTTTGCCCCTGATTTACCCGGCGTGCTAGACTCTTCCGCGGTCCGGCCAAAGCCCGGATGTGCGAAGGAGTCGACAAATTATGCCCGATAGGTCCCGGCTTTATGATGCGATCCTCAACGGCGAGGACAAACTGGCGCTGCAGCTTGTCCAGGAAGCTCTGCAGGAATCCGCAAATCCCACCGAGCTGATCGGCCGGTGGATGATCCCGGCCATGGATGAAGTGGGCAGGCGCTTTGAAGCCCAGGAATACTTCATCCCGGAAATCCTGCTGGCCGCCCGCGCAATGAAAACAGCCATGGAGCCTTTGCGCCCTCTGCTTGCGGCGCGCGGAGAGCAGCCGACCGGGCGGGTAGTCCTCGGGACCGTGAAAGGGGATTTGCACGATATCGGCAAAAACATGGTCGGCTCCATGCTGGAAGGCGCAGGCTTTGAAGTCACGGATCTTGGGATCGATGTGCCGGCGGAGAAATTTGTCGAAGCGGTCGCCAACAGCGATTCGAACATACTCGCGCTTTCGGCTCTTCTAACGGTCACACTTCCGGAAATGAAAAGGACCATCGAGGCGCTCAGCCGCGCAGGCCTTCGCCACCGGGTAAGGATCCTGGTGGGCGGAGCGCCCGTCACCCAGGCTTATGCGGATGAAATCGGGGCCGACGGATATGGGGAAAACGCCGGCTCCGCGGTTTCAATGGCCCGTGCGCTTCTGGAAAAGCAAAAGCACTGAACCCGCAAGACCCAAAGTGCAAAAAAATTCGCGCCATTCAGGCACTTCAGGATTCCTTAAGCCCTTCCGCCGCTTACGGCATCGGTGAAATTACCGTTTAAATCTTTGCCCCGATCATCTATTCTGGAAATTCTGCCTGTCTGGGAGGTGAGGGGTTGGCCGGCCTGAAAATCAAGCCAAAATCAAAAGACACTGAGATTCTGCGGACTACGGTCTGGTCCGCCGGACCCGGATGCCACGGGACTTGCGGCGTGTTAGCCCACGTGCGCAAGGGCAAGCTCGTCAAGATAGAAGGGGATCCCGATCATCCCTGGAACCAGGGGCGGCTTTGCGCCCGCTGTCTGGCGATGACCCAGTATGTGTATCACCCCGACCGCCTGACGCGTCCCTTGAAGCGTGCCGGCGAACGGGGTGAAGGAAAATGGGAGGAGATATCCTGGGAAGAAGCCTTCGACCTGATTGAAAAAAGGCTGGGCGATATCCGGGAAAAGTACGGTCCTGAGAGTGTCGTTTTCAGCATGGGAACGGGCCGGGACATCAGCTCCTGGCTCTGCCTGCTGGCTTACGCCTTCGGCAGCCCGAACGTGATGTTCGCATTGAGCGGAAACGCCTGTTACAGCCCGAGAATTGCCGCGGTCGAAACCGTGATGGGCGACTACTGCGTTCCCGATGCCGCGCAGTGGCTTGAGACTCGTTACGAGGACCCGCGCTACCGGGTGCCGAAGTGCATCGTGATCTGGGGCTACAACATTCCCAACACGTGCCCCGACAACATTTTCGGCCACTGGTTCATCGATCTGATGAAGCGCGGGACCGAAATCGTCTGCATGGATCCGCGGCTGACATGGTTTTCTTCGCGCGCGAAGCATTGGCTCAGGCTCCGGCCGGGCACCGATGGGGCCCTGGCTATGGGTTTCCTGAATACGATCATCGGCGAGGACCTCTACGACCGCGATTTTGTGGAAAGATGGACGAACGCCCCATTCCTCGTCAGGAAGGACACCGGCAAGCTGCTGCGTGAAGCCGATCTGCGGAAGGACGGTTCCCGGGAAAATTTCGTGGTTTGGGACTGCGAAGCAGCGCAGGCGGCCGTATGGCAATCCGGAAAAGCAGGATATGCATCCGGCGATCCCAAGCCGGCTCTCCGGGGCAATTATTCAGTCGAGCTGGCGGAAGGCTCCAAAGTCGAATGCGGGACTGTGTGGGATGCCTTCTGCGCTGAGGTTGACCGGTACACACTCGAGCGGGTATCGGAAATCACGTGGGTGCCCCAAAAGGAAATCCAGGCCGCTGCCCGCTTCTTCGCCGAAAGCAAACCTGCGTCGATTCATTGGGGCCTGCCGATCGATTCCACCCCGGGCATCACACCGGCGGCCCAGGCGATTACGGCTCTCTGGTGTCTCACGGGCAACCTGGAAGTCCCCGGCGGGAACGTAATCGCCCGCAACGCTTTCGAATGCGTTTCGTACGCTTTGCCGGGCGCCGAAGGGATCATACGCCTGTCATCCAAAGAGGCGGATCAGCCGCGGATCGGAACCGACAAATACGGCCCGTTCAGAAAATTCATCTGGCGAACTCAGACGGACACCGCGCTGGACCAGATTCTCAGCGGGAAACCGTATCCGGTCAAAGCCCTCTGGATACAAACCGGCAACCTGATCGCCGGTATTGGTTTTGAACCGAAAAAGTGGCGCGATGCTCTCAAGAAACTGGATTTTGTTGCCGCAGTCGACCTGTTTATGACCCCCACGACCCAGTTCGCGGATATTGTACTTCCCGCCGCCTCTTTTCTTGAAAAGGACAGCGTCCGGAGCTGGTGGGTTCCTCTGCAGACCATCAACAAAGCGATTTCCGTCGAGGGCTGCAAGCCGGATGTCGAAATCAATTTTGAGCTGGCCCGCAGGTTCGATCCGAACCTGCGCTGGAAATCCGTGGAGGAGCTGTTCGACGACATCCTGCGAAATTCCGGAATGACTTTCAAAGAACTGCAGGAAAAGGAGTGGGCCCTGCCGCCGGAAGGGAATTCAAGCGCTCCTTACCGCCGCCACGAAAAGGGATTGTTGCGCAAGGACGGGCGGCCGGGCTTCGCCACTTCCTCGGGAAAAGTGGAACTATACTCCGTGCTGCGAGAGGAATGGGGGCTCGAGCCGCTGCCTCACTACGAGGAGCCTCCGTTTACGCCCGTAAGCAGGCCCGACCTGGCAAAGGAGTACCCCCTGATTCTTTCCACCGGCCGGCGTTCCTTCGCCTATTTCAATGCGGAGCACCGCATGATCCCCTGGCTTCGGGAAATCGATCCGGACCCGACCGTCGAGATTCACCCGGATACGGCCAGGGCGCTTGATATCGGCGATGGGGATTGGGTGTGGGTAGAAAACTGGCTGGGAAGGCAGAAGTTTAAAGCCAAGGTGACGCTTGCGGTTCTTCCGCAGATGGTCATGGCGGCGCATGGATGGTGGTTTCCCGAAGAGGACGGCGCGGAGCCGTCTCTGTTCGGCGCGTGGAAGTCGAACATCAACCAGCTGATCCCGATGGGGAGCCAGGGAAAGGACGGGCTGGGCGCACCGATCAAGAATCTGCTGTGCAAGGTATACAAAGCCCTGGGGCGGGATGAATAGAATGGAAAAGAAGCCCGAATTCGGTTTGCTGATCGATTACGAATATTGCACCGGATGCCACAGCTGCGAAATCGCCTGTGCCCAGGAATACAACCATCCGCCCGGCGTACGCGGCATCAAGGTCTTCGAGGTGGAGCAGAAGATGCCCAACGGCCGGCTGTACCTGGCCAACTTCCCGTTTCCCACGGAAACCTGCGTCCTCTGCCCGCACCTCACCCGGGAGGGCCTGGAACCGGCCTGCGTGAAGCACTGCATGGCTGCCTGCATGAAATACGGCCGCGTCGGAGATCTCGCCGCCGAACTGGGGAGGAAGCCCCGTATGGTTCTGTGGGTCCCCTGAGCGATTTACGAATGACGATTGACGAATTGAGGCCGCATGCAAGGTATCGATAGAGACAGGTAAAAAGACAGGCTTGTCCATGCTTCCGGCCATGGACCGCTGAATATCGACACCAATGTTTCTTGTTTTTCAATCCAGATTCCGGCAGGGGGCCTTTGTTGACATCGGGTTCCGCTCCGGATATCCTCTCTAATAATGTCACGTTTGAGCTCAGCGGATTGTAGCCTCCTCCGTAAATGCCTCCTTGGGGGGACAACCACGCTCCTGCTTTTGTATGGCCTGGCTGCGGGACCGCTCTTCATCCAATGCATTCTCAATGACGGGCAGGCACAGCTCGAATTTTTCTGCCAGGATCCGCACAGGCACGGCGATGCCGTCTTGTCGGGCCAATATCAGGCAGGCCCAGCCCATGCACTGAAAGCCGGAGGCGAAGGCGGCACTCAAAACTGTGTCGACCTGTCTGTCAATAATCCTGCTTTGCCAAACTATGGGTCTTTCCTGCAGACTTGCTTTTTGACCGCGGCGGAAGCATCCACTCAGCCGGGTTCCGAATCTCCATTCACGCTGACTGTTCAGGCTGGAAATTCTGAGCCGACTCCTTTGTATTCTCCGCCATCCCACTGCTCGCTCCGGATCTAGTCCGGCCCGCTTGTCCTCGTTCCACGCGTCTTCCCAACGCTTGCAGAGGCAATTGTCCGCGCAGGCTTGCGGGGAACAAAAATCCACAAATTTCCGGAGAGAACATGAAATCCGAATTTATTAAATTGTCCCTTATCTGCTGGTGGGCCTGGGCGGTGTCAGCGGCAATGGCCTCCGAGCAAAATCAACAGGAGGTCCGAGTGGAAAAACTGACAATAGCTGCGGCGATCGGGCGTGTGCTTGAGGCGAACCCCGAGCTGGCCGCATCCGGGCTGGAGATTCAAGCCGCTTCGGCCGGGATTCAGCAGGCCGGGCTCAGACTGAATCCGGAGATTGCCGCGGAGATCCAGAATCTGCCCGAATTCCGGGCTCACGATCTCTTCCGCACTACGGAATTCGAGGTGTCTGTGAGCCAGCGGTTGGAGACAGGAGGGAAACGGGAGCTCCGGGTTCAGGCCGCGGGTAGGGAACGAGATGTGGCAGGCTCCACGTTTACCATGCTTCAAGCCGACTTGCTCGCCTCCACGCGCCTCGCCTTTTGGGCGGTTCTGGCGAACCAGGAACGGCTGGAAAACAGCCGGCAGCTGGCCCGCCTTGCGGAACAGTCCCATGCCGTCGTAGCCGCGCGCGTTGCCGCAGGAAGGGCATCTCCTGTGGAACAAACCCGGTCCGCTGTAACCCTGGCAACCATCCGGCTCGATGCAGAAAAACAGGCATTCGAATTGGTCGCCGCCAAAGACAGGCTGGCTGCGTTGTGGGGCGGAGCATCCCGGGAATTTGACAGAGTTGATGCGCCGTTCGAAATTCCCGTCGCGTCGCCAGCCGCCCGGGCCTGCATCGAAAGCTCTCCGGATATGGCGCTCGCGGGCGCCATCATTGATTCACGCAGCGCCGAGCTGGAGCTCGAACAGGCGATGAAAAAACCCGATCTGACGTTGTCCGCCGGATACCGGCGCTCAAATCCGGAAATGTACAATGCCTGGTTTGCAGGTGTTTCCATCCCGATTCCCTGGTTCGACAAACGCCAGGGCTCCATCGCGCAGGCGCGCCACCGGCTGGAGCAAGCATCGCTGGAAAAAATGGCCCTTGAGCGCCGCCTCCGGTCGCGCCTGGTCCAGGCTCGCCACGACCTCGAAACGGCGATCCTGGAGTCGGCGTCACTCCTGAAAACGGCTCTTCCTGAAGCTGCGGAAGCTTTGGCTGCCACGGAAGAAGGTTATCGCCTGGGCAAATTCGAATACCTGAACGTGCTCGATGCTCAGAGGACCTATGCGGAATTGGAGCGAAGGCACATCGAAGCGGTTGCTTCAGGCATGAAAGCTGCTGTCGAGATGGACCGTTTCGGGGGCTGCGAATCCATGACCCCATATTCGAAGGAGCGGCGTGATGACGAGTAAACGATATTTTTCCTATCTTTCAGTCCTGGCGATACTGGGAGCGCTCTGTGCGCTGCAGGGGGCATGCGGAAACAATCAGAATCCTGCTGGGAAGCCGGGAGGCAACGAATCATCCCCGACAGGACCGGAGGTTGAAACCGGCAAGAAGGCGGATATGGTACGACTGACCGACGGCCAGATGAAAGAGTTCGGCGTCGAGACGGGTCCTGCTGCGCCGGGCCGGCTCAAATTCGAGACGGTATTCCCCGGAGAAGTGGTGCTGAACGCCGACCGGATCGCTCATGTGGCGCCGCGCGTCCCCGGCGTCGTCCGCGACGTCCGGAAAAATCTGGGAGATACCGTCCGGCAGGGCGAAGTCCTGGCCGTCCTGGAGAGCCGGGATCTGGCCGACAGCACGGCGAGCCTGCTGGCAGCCCGGGAGCGCCTGACGCTCGCGCAGACTAATCTTGACCGGGAAGAGCAGGTCTGGCGCAAGAGGATATCGCCCGAGCAGGACTACCTGGAAGCCAAAAACAGACTGGCCGAGGCTCGCATCGAGCTGCGCACCGCGGAACTGAAGCTGCGCGCGCTGGGATTTTCCGGCGAATATATCGCGGCGCTGCCGGGCCGCAAGGATGAGGGTGTGACCCTGTACGAAATAGTGGCGCCTTTCGCGGGCACGGTGATGCAGAAGAATATTAACCAGGGCATGGTTTTGAGGGATGATTCCGCCGCATTTGTGATTGCCGACTTGAGTACCGTGTGGGTCAACCTCGACATTCCTCAAAAAGACCTGCCGCTGATAAAAGTCGGACAGGCCGCGTCGATTGGAACGGACTCGGATCCCGTCCGCCGGGAAGGGCACGTGAGTTTCATCGAGCCCATCGCCACCGAGACCAACCGGACGATTCACGCCCGCGTTGTTGTCCCTAACAGCGACGGGCGGCTACGGCCGGGCTTGTTCGTCAACGGCCGGATCCTGACGGACGAAGCCCTGATCCCGGTTCTGGTTTCCAGCGAAGCCCTTGTGACCGTGGATGGCGCCGTGTGCGTATTTGTCCGCGAGGATTCCGGTTTCAGGCTGCAGCCGGTCCGGACCGGGCGCACCGACGGCAGCCGCATCGAAATTGCCCGCGGCCTGTCTCCCGGCCAGCTGTACGCGACAAAGGGCGCGTTCACACTGAAATCTGAACTCGAGAAACCAGAGGCGGAAGAATAGCGCCCGCCCCGGACGCAACGCCAGGATACGAAACCTCCCGCGTCCCCGGAGGTGACAATGGAGATTCGCCAATGATGGAAAAATTGATGGGAGCCGCGCTGGGCAACCGCGTTTTGATACTCATACTCGTCGGCTTCATCGTGGTCCTGGGCTCCCTTGCCGCAAGGACGATCGCGGTGGACGCATTCCCCGACGTGACCAATGTGCAGGTGGAGATCCTGTGCGGAGCACCGGGGTTTTCTCCGCTTGAAATAGAAAAGTTCGTCACCTACCCGGTCGAGAGTGCCATGCGGGGGTTGCCGGGCCTGGCGAAAATACGTTCCGTTACAAAATACGGCCTGTCCGTCGTGACGGTCGTTTTTGAGGACGGCACCGATATCTATTTCGCCCGTCAGCTCGTGCATGAACGGCTATCCGCGGTAGAAAAGGATTTGCCCGCCGGAGTCAAAACGGAGATGGGGCCGGTCGCCACGGCTATGGGAGAAATCTACCAGTACACCATCGAGGGTCGGCCGCCGTCGGATGCGGGCGAAAAGATCCGCTACCTGACAGAACTCCGTTCCATCCAGGACCGGATGGTCGCGCCCATCCTCAAGAGCGAACCCGGGATCAGCGAAGTGAACTCTTTTGGCGGCTACCTCAAGGAGTATCAGGTCGTGACCGACCTGCAAAAGCTGCTTAAATATAAGCTGTCGATCGGCGACCTGTTCGAGGCGATCGCTGAAAACAACGAGAACGTCGGCGGCGGTTTCATCGACCGGTCTTCCGAGCAGTATATTATCCGAGGTGTCGGCCTCATCGCCTCCACCTCCGACATCGGCAAGATCGTCATCAAGACCGTGCACGGCATTCCTATCAATGTGGGCGACGTCGCGGAGGTCAAGGTTGGATATGCGCCGCGCCAGGGCGCAGCTCTCATGAACGGCAGCGAGGAGGTTGTCGGGGGCATCGTCCTGATGCTCAAGGGGGAGAACAGCCTTGAGGTGGTTCGCCGCGTGGAAAACCGGGTACGACAGATCAATGAAGCCCGCATCCTCCCGGCCGGCCTGAAACTGCGGCCGTACTACAGCCGATCCGATATCGTGGGCGAAAGCATCCGGACGATTCTCCGGGCTCTTGTGGAAGGGTCCATTCTCGTTCTGATAATTCTGTATCTGCTGCTTCGAAGCGTCCGGGGAGCGATCGTGGTCCTGGCCGCACTTCCCCTAGCGACCCTGCTCACATTCATGGTGATGAAAGGCGCCGGCTTGGATGCCAACCTCATTTCGCTGGGCGGATTGGCCATCTCGATCGGGATGATCATCGACGCCACCATCATCCAGGTGGAGAACGTGCAACGGCACCTGGGAGAATTGAAAGATCCTTCGAAAAAAATCAGCACCGTTTTGCACGCCGTCACTGAGGTGCGCCGCCCCAGCATTTTCGGCGAACTTATTATCGCACTCACTTTCGTCCCGATCATCACGCTGGAAGGGACGGAGGGCAAGATGTTTTCACCCCTGGCTTTCACCGTCTCGATCGCTCTGTTTTCATCGCTTTTTTTGTCCGTTTTCGTTACGCCGGTTCTGTGCGGTTTGCTTTTGAAGCCGGGCGGCGAGAAAAAAAACCGGTTGCTGGAATTCAATCGAAAGCTGTACCTGCGAAGCCTGGAATGGACCATGCGCGCGCCTGCGCTGATCGTGGTCTTTTCGCTTGCGTTGATTGTGGCCGCGGCCGCCCTGATTCCTCGCCTGGGAACAGAATTCATACCTGTCATGGACGAGGGCGCCTTCGACATGGATTTTCAGCTCGTGCCGGGAGTGTCGCTCGACAAAGCCATGGAAATCACCCGAAGCGTTCAGAAGCGGCTCCAGGCGTTTCCCGAACTCAGAACTGTGGTTTCGCGAACCGGACAGACCGGGCTTCCGCTGGAAGCGCGCGGAGTGGACAAAACCGCCTTTGTCGGCCTGCTGAAGCCCAGGGAAGAATGGAGCACCGCGCGCACCAGAGAAGAACTGGTCGACAAGATGCGCGATTCCCTCTCGGATATTCCAGGGATGTCTTTCAGTTTCAGCCAGCCCATTCAATGCCGCATCGACGAGCTGGTCGCCGGAACCCGTGCGCAGGTGATTCTTAAGCTGTTCGGGGAGGATATGGACACCCTGAAAACCAAGACCGGGGACATAGCCCGTATTCTGGCGCGGGTGCCGGGCTGCGCCGACATGACTGTGGAAAAAGTCTCCGGCCAGCCATACATCTCCATCGAGGTGGACCGAGAAAAAATAGCCCGTTACGGTTTGAACGTCCGGGAGGTGCTGACGCTGATCGAAATAGCAGTCGGGGGAAAAGCGGCGACACAGATTTATGAAGGGAACCGGGCTCTGGATCTGACGGTCCGCCTTCCGGAGAATCAGCGCGACTCGATCGAGAAGCTGGGCAACGCGCTGGTCGCCACCCAGGACGGGGTCGGCGTCCCATTGAGCCAGCTGGCCACGATTTCCCTGACCTCCGGCCCTGTGCAGATCAGCCGCGAGGACGGCGCAAGGCGAATGGGCATAGAGCTGAATGTCCGCGGAAGGGACATCGGGTCGTTCGTAGCCCAGGCTCGGCAGGCTATCCGGCAGAAAATGGATCTGCCGCCGGGGTACGCGATTGTCTGGGGAGGCCAGTTCGAAAACCAGCAGCGAGCCATGCGCCGATTGATGATCCTTACGCCCTTGGTGGTTCTCCTGATTCTGCTGCTTCTGTTTTTGACTTTCAAATCGGCCCGGCTGTCGTTCCTGGTTTTCCTCAACCTTCCCTTCGCGCTCATGGGCGGCATTTTCGCCCTGTGGATACTGGGGATGTATCTGTCAGTCCCCGCTTCGGTGGGATTCATAACCCTGTTCGGAGTCGCAGTGCTGAACGGATTGGTTCTGGTGTCATGCATTCAGCAGCTGCAGGCGGAGGGGCTGAATGTTTCCGAGGCAGTGCGCGGCGCGTGCGGCTTGAGGATCCGCCCGATCCTGATTACGGCGTCCATCACCGTTTTCAGCCTTATGCCCATGATCTTTGCCACGGGGCCCGGATCGGAGGTGCAGCGGCCCCTGGCGGTGGTCGTCGTGGGCGGATTGTTCACGTCCACCCTGGCGACGCTTCAGGTATTGCCCAGCCTGTACCGGTGGTTCGATCCGCATGAGCGGACGAAGGAGAACGGATAGGGCAACGGCGCCGGCAGCTGCCTTATCGGCAGTTTGTCGGTGCTGTGTGGCGCCGGGTGATGGGCTGTGATGCCTGATTCGTCAATCGTAATTCGTAAATTGGAGGATGCCTTTCTCCCTGGAAACAGAATCCTTTGCTTCTTTTTAGTGTTTCCCTCCGAGAATGGATTGCAGTCCCTTGCGGTATTGGGTGAAGGGTTTGCGTCCTGCGGGCGTGAGTTTAAGGAGCGTCTGCGGCACTTTGCCGGGAAGGACGGCGATCATTCCGGCTCGCCGCGGTCCAAAACCGCCTTCAGGATGGACGGAGTTGAGAGATCGCTCAAGGCGACGTAGGCAGCGCGCATCCGGCCGGCAAGGCGCTGCATCTCGCTCCTGCCATGCTCCCCGCCCGCAGCATCGATGAAGATCGCGTCGATCCGGTCGCCGGCGATCTTTTCCGCCAGCAGCGAAACCTCTTCCAGCGGGTCGGCTCCGGGGGAGATCGGCACGTTGGCCTCGCCGTCGGAGATAATGACGAGGACGGGGCGCACGCCTGCATTCTTCAAACGCTCGGAGCGTATGAGCTGCCAGGCCTGGGACAATCCGGCTGCGAAAGGGGTTCCTCCGCCCGACGGCAGGCTCTCGAGGGCCGACTGGGCGACTGCCACGCTCGAAGTGGGCGGCAGGAGCACCGATGCGCACTGGCCCCCGAACGCGATCAGAGCAACTTCGCTTCTTTCCTGCTTCGCATTGCGCAGCATCGCCAGGGCCGCTCCCTTGGCGGCTTTCATTCGGACCCGGGGTCCGGAGCCCATGGAGCCCGAGGAGTCCACCACGAAGACAATCAGGTTGTCCCGCGGTTTTGCTCGCCGCTTTTTCCGGAAGTCTTCCCCCTTTACGCCGAATCTTCTTTCCTGGCCGATGCCTTCGAGGCCCGACCGGAGGGCCGCCTGTCGCAGCGTGGCGTCAATGGCAAGGCTGAAATCCCGGTCGCCAGCCTGGATGCTTTCGGCCCTCAGGTAGCGGCCGCCGCCACCGATTGTCGCGCTTCTGCTTTTCTTCTTCCCGTGTTCTCCCTGGGACAGCAGACGGCCGATAATTTCGGCTGTTCCTCCATGCTCCCTGTCCGGTTGGTGTACCGTCTCGGCATGTTTTTTGCCGAGAAAGGAAAACAAAACGCTTCCCGCGGCCATGGAACCTGGGACCTGCATGCTTTCGGCCATGTCCTCGAGGCTGATTTCTCCCGTCCGCGCGGCATCCGGCTTTATGTCCGCGCCTGATCCGAAAGCCCTTCTGCATGCATCCTCAATTTTCCGGCGCAGTGTCTCCGGCGCATCCAGAGAAAAGGATTTCATCCGGTGCCGGACTGCAAGCTGCACAGACTCTGATATATCCGGAACGTCGATCCTGCTTTTTTCCATCAGGGCCGCATGAGCGCGCGCCGCTTTGAGGATGGTGATGTCGGCGCGGTGGCCCTGAAGCTGGAGTTCGCGCGTCAACCCAACAATGGCCGTCATCAATTCATCGGGTATGGTTAGTTCGCTCAAATGCCCGCGCGCATAGGCGATCTGATCCGAAATGGTCCGGTCGGCCGATGCCCAGGCGCCAAAAAAACTTTCAGGATGAAGCTCGAAAGCCAGACGCCGCTGCACAATCGATTTCCTCGACGCCAGATCCAGCACGCTTTCTACCGTTACAGAAAGGCCGAAACGGTCCAGAAATTGAGGCCGGAGCTCCCCTTCCTCGGGATTCATGGTGCCGATCAGGATGAAGCGGGCAGGATGAACAAAGGAGATGCCTTCCCGCTCCACCGTGTTGATTCCCGAGGCTGCTGCGTCCAGAAGCATATCCACCAGATGATCGGCAAGGAGGTTCACCTCATCCACGTATAGGATCCCCCGGTTGGCCCGGGCGAGCAGTCCGGGCTCGAAACGGCGCTCTCCGGCCTGCAGCGCCTTCTCGATATGGAGGCTGCCGACCAGCCTGTCCTCCGTTGCATTGAGAGGGAGTTCGACAAATGGCATGGGACGCAGGACCGCCCGGCCGGGCGTTTCCGCTCCGCCCGTAAACTCCATATCCGCAGCACCTATGGATTCCTTTGGATCCGAATTAAACGGACTGTCCTCCCAGACTTCAAGCGAAGGCAGGAGCTGGGCGAGGGCGCGCGCCGCCGTTGATTTTCCGGTCCCCTTGTGTCCGCGTATCAGCAATCCCCCGATCGACGGGTCTACGGCGTTCAGAAGGAGCGCCATCTTCAATGCCTCCTGATCCACAATGGCCGAAAATGGGTACTGGTATCGCTTCATGACCGTCTCCCGCTTCCTGCAAAGCGAAGATATCCCCGGCGGTCCCTGGGATCAAATAAAAATCACCCGGGAGTTCCCCAAAAGATACCCGCATTTTGCGGCCGCACCCCGTTTTTGGGAGGCGCGTTTCATCGGTGAATCCCTTGACATTGCGGGGCTAAAGGGATATAAGTTAAGGTTTATATCTCTCGTGAATATGGGGATGTGGACCTTTGGTTTTGCCTCACCGAATCAGTCAAAAGAACGCGGATAGTTCTCTCTCTTTTTCATACCCATACGCAATCATAGTTTCGAAAATAATGCGGTCCTTGGCCCGCCTCCGGCGTGCCCGGATCTAATTCAGGAGGAATGCATGTCAGTGGATGCAAACGAAACAATCCCCGCCGCCGGTAAATCCGTTCAGCCGGATGCCGGTTCCGGCCAGGAAAATGTCCCGGTTGCCGGCGCCCAATCCAGGGAGGACGAAAACAATTTCGAGAATCTCCTAGCGGCATACGAAGGCAGAACCCAGAGCTTCTCGGAAGGCGAGGTGATCCGGGGCAGAGTCATCGCCATTCAAGGAAACGGCGTCATTGTCGACGTCGGCTTCAAATCCGAGGGAATCATCCCGGTCGAGCAGTTCATGAACGACCGCGGCCAGATAACCATCAAGGAGGGCGACTCTATCGATGTCTTCCTCGAGCAAACGGAAGACGCCAACGGCTATGTCGTCCTGTCCAGGGAAAAGGCCGAGAGGATGAAGATCTGGGACGAGATTGAGCGCGCTTACAGGGAAGGCACGGTCGTCAAGGGCCGCGTCATCGAGCGCATCAAGGGTGGTCTGGCAGTGGACATCGGCGTGCGCGCGTTCCTGCCCGGATCCCAGATTGACGTTCGCCCCGTGCGCAATCTCGACAGCCTGCGCGGTGAAGAATTTGAGATGCGCGTCATCAAGGTGAACAAAAAGCGCGGCAACATCGTGCTGTCCCGCAAGGCGGTGCTCGAGGAATCGATGAAAGAGGAAAAGGCCAAGACCATGGAGGTCCTCGAGAGCGGCAAGGTCATGGAAGGCATCGTCAAGAACATCACCGACTACGGCGCTTTCATTGACCTGGGCGGAGTGGACGGCCTGCTGCACATAACGGATATGTCGTGGGGCCGGGTGAACCATCCCTCCGAACTCTTCTCCGTCGGCGATAAGCTCACGGTCAAAGTCATCAAGTTCACCAAGGAAGACGGCCGCGTTTCCCTCGGCTACAAGCAGATGACGGAAGATCCGTGGCTTCATGCCGACATGCGCTACCCCAAGAATATGAGGGTCCAGGGAAAAGTTGTCAGCCTGACGGACTACGGCGCATTCGTGGAACTGGAGCCCGGGGTGGAGGGGTTGATCCACATTTCCGAAATGACCTGGAACAAGAGGGTGAAACACCCGTCGAAAATTCTTAACGTCGGTGATACAGTCGAAGCCGTCGTCCTGGACATTGACGTGGAATCCCGGCGCATCTCCCTCGGCCTGAAACAGACCGAGCCGAATCCGTGGGACGTCATCGAGACGCGGTATGCCCCCGGAACCGTCATTACGGGCAAGGTGCGGAACATCACCGATTTCGGCGCCTTTGTCGAGGTGGAAGAGGGCATCGACGGACTGGTGCACGTCTCGGATATCTCCTGGACCAAACGCATGAAGCATCCGTCGGAAGTGCTGAAGAAAGGCGACGAGGTGCAGGCGGTCATACTGAGCATCGACGCCGCCAACCAAAAACTCTCGCTCGGCATCAAACAGCTGGAGCCGGACCGTTGGGAGGACTGGTTCAGCCGTCATAACCTGGGCGATTCCGTCCGCGGCAAGGTGGTGCGCATGACAAACTTCGGCGCCTTCGTCGAACTGGAAGAGGGTATCGAAGGCCTGTGCCACGTCTCGGAACTCGATGAAAAGCACGTGGAGAAGCCGACGGAGTTTCTCAACATCGGCCAGGAAATCGAGATGAAGGTCATCAAGCTGAACCTTCAGGAAAAAAAGATCGGCCTGAGCCTGAAGGCGATGAAAGAGGATGAGCCCAGGCTCGAATTCACATCGTACCTGGCTTCCGCCGATTCGGGGAATGCCTCAATGGGCGAGCGCCTGGGGGACCAGCTTCAGCGCTTTAAGAAAACCGAAAGCGAATAGCGGGCCGCCGTAGCTCGCGGAATCAGAAATGGCACAGAAACGAACCAGTTTGCTGCTCGTTCTAATCCTGGGCGGGGGAGCCTTCCTCTTCTTCATCCTTTGTCTTCTGGTTTTGGCGGCTCAATTTTCCGGTGAAGGCTCCCCCGAGCTCTTCCTCTCCGGCGGCCAGATCGCATCCCTCGACCTCGAAGGTGTCATCTCCGACTCGAAGGATTTCGTGGACGAGCTCAGGGATTTCGGCAACCGGCCCAATGTCCGCTCCGTCGTCGTCCGCATCGACAGCCCCGGCGGCGGGGTGGCGGCATCGCAGGAAATATTTGAAGCTATAAGAAAATTCCGCGCCGAGACGAAAAAGAAAGTAGTGGTAAGCATGGCCTCCGTGGCCGCCTCGGGCGGGTATTACGTCGCCTGCGGCGCGGACAGGATTTTTGCCAACCCGGGAACCATCACGGGAAGCATCGGCGTCATCGCGGAATGGTACAACTACGGGGACCTGCTGCGGTGGGCAAAGATGGAAGACGTGGTCATTAAGAGCGGGATTTTCAAGGACGCCGGTTCCGCCACCCGGCCCCTCACGGCCGAGGAGCGGGCCTATTTTCAGTCTCTGATCGACAACATGTACGCCCAGTTCGTTTCCGCAGTCGCCAAAAGCCGAAATATGAACGAAGATGCCGTGCGCAGGCTGGCCGACGGCCGCGTCTACACGGGCCAGCAGGCCAAGAACGACGGACTTGTGGACGAGATTGGGACCTATCAGGACGCGGTCGCGGCGGCGGCCAAAATGGCCGGTATTTCCGGTACGCCCAGGATCGTGAGACCCTCGAAGAAAAGCATTTCTATTCTCGACCTCGTACTCGGGGAATCCCGATCCGTCCTGCCCATGAGGCGGGACCGTTCGGAATCCCATATACGGTTTGAATACCTCTGGAGATAGAAAGCCATGACAAAAGCTGAATTAGTGGAAGAAGTCGCCAATGAGTCGGAATTGACCAAAAAGGACGCGGAAGTCATCGTTCAGACCGTGCTGGACAGCATCACCGAGTCTCTCCAGCGCGGCGAAAAGATCGAATTGCGGGGATTCGGTTCTTTCCGGATCCGCAACCGCTCATCCCGCCAGGGCCGAAATCCCAAAACGGGGTCGGGCGTCAGCGTTCCGGCCAAGAAGGTCCCGTATTTCAAGCCGGGCAAGGAAATCAAGGATCTCGTCAACCTGTAATGGACCGTCTCTGGACCCCCTGGCGCTTCGAATATCTCCGAAAGGCCGATCAGGAGCCTTCGTGTGTTTTCTGCGGGATCCTGCAGCAGGTTGAGGATCCCGCAAACTTCGTGCTTTGCCGCGGCCGCAATACGTTTATCCTCCTGAACCTTTATCCGTACACCTCCGGCCACCTTCTCGTCGTGGCCAACCGCCATATCGCCTCCCTGAGCGATGCGCAGCCCGAAGAACTGCATGAAATGCTTGAACTGGCCCGGCAGTGCGAGTACGCCCTGCGCCAGGAATACCACCCCGACGGCTACAATATGGGATTCAACCTCGGGCGAGCGGCCGGTGCGGGGGTGGAGCGCCACCTGCACATGCACATCCTTCCCCGGTGGATTGGAGATTCGAATTTTGTTTCCGTTGTAGGTGAAACCCGCGTCCTGCCTGAGGAATTGCCCACCACCTATCGACGATTAAAACCCTACTTCAGGGATTTCTGATGCGCTTTTCGGCGAATTTACAGCGATTAGGGCGCCGCCCGGCCGCCGTCCAAACGCACTACTAATGAATTAGTTTTAGGTTTGTCCGGTCCGGGCCTCGGGGCACGCTCTTGGGTGTTGGCTATTTCGCTTTCCGCCGGGCTTTGCGGAGAAATTTTTATCAAATATCCTATGGTAATCATGATAGGACTTTTTATATTTTGCCATTCTTTTTTTTCCCTTTATTCTTGGGCGTTTGCCTGCGCTGCCGGCCGTCAAACCCGCGTCATTACTGGAAATTTTCGTCATTCAACAAAATAACGCGTTTGTTATTTTTTAGTTGAATGTTTGAAACTCCGTGTGCTAACTTTCCGCCGCGTTGTTAAAAAAATACTGAACGCGGGGGCACGCGAAATCCTGACATTTAGAATTTCAGGGGGCAGCATAGGGGTTCCGGGAATGGCTGCTCAGGCGGGTCGTCTCGTTTTCCACAGTTGTGGAAAGGCTGTGGAAAACTCCGGGATTTGCAATCATAAATCTTTCCTGTTACCGCCAGGTAAGGATCCATGGATTTCTGGCATCATGTACTCTCGCTTGTCGAGAAGCGTGTAAACCGGCAGTGTCTTGATACCTGGTTCCGCCCGATCGCTTATCAGGGCCGCGAGAATGGGATCCTGCACCTGACGGTCCCAACGGACAGCTTCAAGAAGTGCCTGATCGAGAATTACTCCGATCTGCTGCGGGCGGCCGCCAGCGAAATCGGTAAAACCTCTTTTGAGCTAAGCATTTCGGTGGAAAACGCTCCCTCCAGAGAACCGCTTTCCCTGGATCTGCCCGATCCGAGCCCGGTTTTAATACCGAAATATACTTTTGATACCTTCGTTGTGGGCGGCAGCAATCAACTGGCTCATGCTGCGGCCCTGGCCGTCGCCGAGCGCCCGTCGAAGGCGTACAACCCCCTCTACCTGTACGGTGGGGTGGGACTGGGGAAGACCCACCTGATGCACGCGGTCGGCAATCAAATCCAGAAGCGCAACCGAAGCGTTCGCCTGGCATACATGTCTTCGGAAAAATTCATGAATGAACTGGTCAATGCCATCCGTTTTGACCGCACGATTCAATTCCGCCAGAAGTACCGGAATATCGACGTCCTGCTAATGGACGACATCCAGTTCATTGCAGGCAAGGAACGCACCCAGGAGGAGTTTTTCCACACCTTCAACGCCTTGTATGACGCGCAGAAGCAGATCGTGATTACGAGCGACTGCCCGCCCAAGCAGATTCCCACGCTGGAAGAAAGGCTTCACTCCCGTTTTGAATGGGGACTGATCGCCGATATACAGCCGCCTGATCTTGAAACCAAACTTGCGATTCTCCGCAAAAAGGCTGAAGCGGACGCTTTCCATCTTCGCAACGATGTGGCCATCTATATCGCCGGCGGCATCCGCTCCAATATACGCGAACTTGAAGGGGCCCTGAATCGACTCAGCGCCCGCGCGTCGCTGGACGGCCTGGATTCGGCCGATATAGACATTCCCTATGCCAAGGATGTCCTGAAGGGCCTTACCCTCAATGAAGAGCCGCCCGTTTCAACCGACAAGGTGATGCGCGCCGTGGCTTCTTTCTTCTCCCTGAAACCGGCGCAACTTAAAGCAAAAAGCAACTCCCGCCCTATCGCGGTGCCCCGTCAGATCGCCATGTATATCTGCAAGGAGCTCACGAAACAGTCTCTGCCGCAGATCGGTAAGGATTTCGGCGGCAAACACCACACAACCGTCCTGCACTCCGTCCGCAAAATCGAAACGCTGCGCAAAAAGGATGCCGAAATTTCCGCCGCAGTGGCCGCAATCGTAAAATCGCTGCGCTGATCCTCATGCCAGAACGCTTCCGGCAATGCCAGGCGTATAGGCGCGTTTTATAAGGGGCAGGTCCGCATTGCCGCCGAAATCCATGAACGGTTTGTTTTCCACTGTCTTCTTCACAGCGTAATGCGTGTTATTTTAAAGCATTATGGTTGTTGTCCACGCCGGGTGGCATTTCGTTTCCTGTGGATATTTCCAGAGCCGGAGTTTTCCACCAAAAGCCACATTTTTGAACAGCGTTCCTTCTTCCTCCTGCACGGTTCATCCATTGGGATGATTCGGCTTGACCGGCTTTTCCACATATTCACAGGACTTTCTATTTCTACTAGATAGCTCCTATTAAAATAAATTATACAAAAATATCAGCAGCCCCGAATTGAGATTGAAACAGGAAGCGGGAAAAGCTGTATAATCCTCACTTCGAATGTTCTCTCTTATTTCATCCAAGGAGCGTCCTTCATGAAATTTACCGTCAACAGGAACTCGCTGCTGAACGAGCTCAACCTGGTACAGGGCGTGATAGAGAAAAAAAGCACCATACCCATTCTCTCCAATATTCTCCTGGAATGCGTCGGCGAGCATGTCGATATTGCGGCCACGGACCTCGATGTGACGATCCGCTGCGGTTGCGAAGCATCCGTGTCGGCCGAGGGGACGACGACTCTTTCGGCTCGGCGCCTGTTTGATATCGTTCGGCTGCTGCCGGATGGGGCGGACATCGCGTTTTCCCTGCTCGAAAACGATTGGGTCGAACTGCGGTCCGGAAACTCGAAATACAAGATTGTGGCTCTGCCCAAAGAGAACTTTCCATCCATTCCTGAATCCGCTCCCGCCACGGCCCAAATCCCGGGAGGGCTTTTGAGGAGCATGATTCAGCGCACCATGTTCGCGATCACGCAGGAGGAGTCCCGCTACTCGCTCAACGGAGCTCTCCTGGCCTTGCTGCCCGGGGAAATCCGCATGGTGGCCACGGACGGTCACCGGCTGGCCCTGGTGAGCAAGAGCCTGGAAATGCCCGGAGTGGACATGGAGGTTCGGGCCCTCATTCCCCGCAAAACCCTGGTGGAAATCCAAAAGCTCATCGGGGATCAGGATGTGCTGCTGGAGTTCGGGCGCGATGAAAACCATCTGTTCTTCTCTGCCGGCGGAAAGCGGCTTGTTTCCCGCATCCTGGCCGGGCAATTCCCCAACTATGAACTGGTGATACCGCGGGATAACGACAAGTTTATTGTGGCTTCCACCAGGGCTCTCAATGATGGAATCCGCAGGGCAGCCGTCATGTCGGATGAGAAACTCAAGGCCATCCGTCTATCTTTCAAAAAGGGAGCTTTGGAATTGACTGCCAGTTGTGCGGAAGCCGGCGAAGCGCACGAGGTGGTGCCGATCGACTTTGAAGGAGAGGAAATCGATATCGGGTTCAATCCGTCCTACATTCTCGATTTTGTCGGTGTCTGCGGCTCGGAGACCGTTTCTATCGCCATCAAGGATTCGGAAACTCAGGGCCTGTTCCGGCCCGTCGGCGGATCCGACCTGGATTACCGTTATGTTGTCATGCCGATGAAGTTCTAGGTGTGCAGCTCAAAAGACTGCGTCTCTTTCAATATCGCAACATCCGTGAAATGGAGATTTTTCCCTCCGCGGGGACCAGCCTGTTCGTGGGGCGGAACGGCCAGGGCAAAACCAATCTTCTTGAATCCATCTACTTTCTGGCCTATGGCAGAAGCTTTCGCACCGCAACGCCCGCGGACTGCATCCAGCAGGGCTTGAGCGAGTGCCGCGTCGAGGGAACCGTGGAGCATGGGACTCTGACGCGCGATCTTCAAATATCCATCACCCAAAACGAAAAAAAACTCTTCACGCTCGGCAAGCCCGTGGCGCTGGACGGTTTCGTCGGGAATCTTCATCTGCTGGCTTTCACCCACGAGCACCTCAGTGTCGTGCGGGGAGCGCCGGCGGAACGAAGGGCATTTTTGGATCGGGCCATGGTTACCCTCTATCCCGGCCACATCAACTGCCTTGCCGCCTATGGGCGCTCCCTCAAACAAAGAAACAGAGTCCTGTCGTCCGGGCGCGAGGGAGCCGGAACTGTCGATGAGAACCATCTGGAGAGCTGGGACGAAGCCCTCATCGGGCCGGGATCGCGCATCGTGTGCAACCGCCTGCGCTACGTCGATCAAATGAAACGGGAACTGCCCCAGGGATTGTTCGACGACGAAGTTTTGAAAATGCATTATGTCTCTTCCATTCGCGCCGAGGACGCAGACCTGGCGCAAATCGAGCACGCTTTCCGACAGCGTCTTCTGCAGGCGCGGAATCACGATCGGAAAACGGGCGCAACATCCGTCGGACCCCATCGGGATGATCTCAGGCTTTATGTCAATGGCCGATCGCTGGTCGATTTTGGTTCCGCCGGGCAGCAGCGGTCCGGCCTCCTGGCGCTGTATTTTTCTCAAATGGAAATCCATAAAAAATTCCACGGCTTCTATCCGGTTTTTCTCGTCGACGACGCCGAAGCCGAACTGGACAAATACCGCCTTCAAACATTCCTGGATTATCTTTCGCAGAGAACCCAGACGTTTTTAACTTCCGCCAAGGATTTCCTCATGGACGGGGCCGTCGAAAACGCATGTCGTTTTGAAGTAAAAAACGGGATTGTTTTCGCTCCCGAGGCAGCGGCCCAATAAGGGGAGGCGCAGCCGGTTCCAGACCCTCCGCATCATCGATGTAAGTTTATTGTTATCAATATTTTAATATAAACATAAATCACGTAATTTTGCTCCATTTTGAAGCCGGCCTGTGCTATAATTTTGACCTTGGGATTAATCAAATAATTTATTGTAAATAAAAAGCTTGCAGTATTTTTTATCGCCCCAATCTTTGAAAAAATGAAGAAGCTCCGCAATGAATGAAAATGTTCTCCCGCCCGGCGAAACAGGTTTGCCGATTCCGGATGTAAAACCGCCCGTGGAAGAGGATTATGGCGCGGACAAAATCAAGGTGCTCGAAGGTCTGGAAGCGGTCCGCTTGCGTCCGGCCATGTACATCGGCTCGACCAGCGTCGACGGGCTGCACCACCTGATTTACGAAGTTGTCGACAATTCCGTCGATGAAGCCCTCAACGGCTACTGCAGCACCGTGGAAGTCACCATTCACATCAACAACAGCGTCACCGTGATTGACAACGGACGCGGAATACCGACAGACCTGCACGAGCAGACCGGCAAGTCGGCGGCCGAAGTGGTCCTGACGGTCCTGCATGCGGGCGGAAAGTTCGACAACAATTCCTACAAGGTGTCGGGCGGATTGCACGGCGTCGGCGTATCCGTGGTGAACGCGTTGAGCAAGCGCCTCGATCTGGAAATTTGGCGCGCGGGCAACGTCTACGAGCAGAGCTACGAGCGCGGAAAGCCGGTCACGGATTTCCGGCAGACCGGCACAACGAAGCGCCGCGGAACCAAAATAACCTTCGTGCCCGACGACGAAATTTTCGAATCCCTCGAATTCAGCTACGACACGATCGCCGCCCGGTTGAGAGAGCTCTCCTTTCTCAACAAAGGCCTCGAGATTATTCTTGAAGACCTGCGCTCCGACCGCCGGGAAGTATTCAAGTATGAAGGCGGGATCTCGTCCTTTATCGAATATCTGAACAAGAACAAGAACGTCCTTCACCCCAAGCCCATTTATTTCGAGGCCAGGAAAGAAGACGTCATCGTCGAAGTGTCGATGCAATACAACGACGGGTACAGCGAGACGATCTTTTCCTTCGCCAACAACATCAATACGCACGAAGGCGGAAGCCACCTCTCCGGGTTCAAGGCTGCGCTGACGCGCTCGATCAATGCGTACGCGCAGGCTGCCGACCTGCTGAAGGATCTGAAGGAGAATCCGACCGGAGAAGATGTCCGCGAAGGACTGGTGGCGGTGGTCAGCGTCAAGCTCAGAAATCCGCAGTTTGAGGGCCAGACCAAAACCAAGCTCGGCAACAGCGAGATCAAGGGGATCGTGGAAGCCGCCGTCAACGAAAATCTCGGGGCCTTCCTGGAAGAGAATCCGCCGCTGTCGCGCAGGATCCTGACCAAAGCCATTGAAGCGGCGCGGGCCCGTGAAGCGGCGCGCAAGGCGAGGGATTTGACGCGCCGCAAAGGCGCCTTGGACACGGCGCTGCTCCCCGGGAAACTCGCCGATTGCCAGGAGCGGGACCCGGCGTTTTGTGAAATTTTTATCGTCGAGGGAGACAGCGCCGGAGGCTCGGCCAAGCAGGGGCGGGACCGCAAATTCCAGGCCATTCTTCCCTTGAGGGGAAAGATCCTGAATGTCGAAAAAGCCCGATTCGACCGGATGCTGGGCAACGCGGAGATCGCCACCATGATTTCGGCATTCGGGACCGGGATCGGGAAGGAAGATTTCGCCGCCGACAAATTGCGCTACAACCGCATCATCATCATGACCGATGCGGACGTGGACGGGTCGCACATCCGGACGCTGCTCCTGACCTTCTTCTACCGGCAGATGCCCGAGCTGGTGGAAGGGGGCCACGTGTACATTGCCCAGCCGCCGCTGTACGGCGTCAAGCACGGGAAATCGGTCAAATATCTGAAAAACGAGCGCGAGATGGAGGATTTCCTGGTGCGGAGAGCCACGGAAGGCGTGGCGGTCACGGTTGAAAAAACCGGGATGCAATACAGCGGCGCGCAGCTGGTCCGGCTGATGCGGGGAGTTCACGAGCATGCGACCGTTTATGAAAAACTGAACCGGCGCCTCCACGACAAAAACCTGCTCGACCGCCTGCTTCATTTTGTGGCGGGTGAAGGGGGGCTTTTCAGCAACGGGTTCACCCTCAAGCAGCTTTTCAAAGACCGCGAAATTCTCACGGAACTCGGGCGGGTGATCGAATCGATCGGCTACCAATCCGGAATCCTTCTGGATGAGGAGCACGGGCTGCATTCGCTGGCGGCGGAAAATCCCGGCACCGGCAACAAGGTCTCGTTGAACTGGGAATTCATGTCTTCGGCGGAATGGCAGCGGCTGTTCGAACTGTTCTCGGAAATGGCGCCGCTCGAAAAGCCTCCGCTGACCGTGAAAGAGAACGGGAACTCCGTCGCCGTGAATTCCCGCGAAGAGTTGCTGAACTACCTCCTGGCGCTCGGTAAAAAAGACCTGACGATGCAGCGCTACAAGGGGCTGGGTGAAATGAACGCCGGGCAGCTTTGGGACACGACCATGAATCCCGAAACCCGGACTCTTTTGAAGGTATCGATTGACGATGCGGTCCAGACGGATGCCATCTTCACCATCCTCATGGGGGATGCCGTCGAGCCCAGGCGGCGCTTCATCGAGGACAACGCCCTCAACGTCCGCAACCTCGACATCTAGACAAAAGCCTTTGCCATGAATGAAGCTCTCGAACAGATCCCGGTCAATATCATCGATGAGATGCGCAAGTCCTACCTGGACTACGCCATGAGCGTTATCATCGGCCGGGCGCTGCCGGATGTTCGCGACGGGCTCAAACCCGTGCACCGGCGCGTCCTGTACGCGATGAATGACCTGGGGAACTCGTACAACAAGCCTTACAAGAAATCGGCGCGCATCGTCGGCGATGTGATCGGCAAATACCACCCGCACGGCGACGTCGCGGTCTACGACACCATCGTCCGGCTGGTCCAGGACTTTTCGGTCCGCTACCCGCTGATTGACGGCCAGGGGAATTTCGGCTCCGTGGACGGCGACAATGCGGCCGCCATGCGGTATACCGAAGTGCGCATGGCGCGCATTTCTGAGGAGCTGCTGGCCGATATCGAAAAGAACACCGTGGATTTCGGCCCCAATTATGACGAGTCGCTGACCGAGCCCCTGGTTCTCCCGGCCAAATTTCCCAATCTGCTCGTCAACGGCTCTTCCGGCATCGCGGTCGGCATGGCAACCAACGTTCCGCCTCACAACCTTACCGAGATCATCGGGGCGACCATCCTTCTCATCGAGAACCCCGGCGCTTCCCTGGAAGAAATCATGGCGCAGGTTCCGGGCCCCGATTTCCCGACGGCCGGCTTCATCTACGGGCGAAGCGGAATCAGGACGGCCTATGAAAGCGGGCGCGGAATCATCGTCATGCGCGCCCGGGCGGCGATCGAGAAAATATCGCGGGAACGGGAAGCGATCGTTGTGACTGAAATTCCCTACCAGGTAAACAAGGCAAAACTGATTGAGCGCATCGCCGAGCTCGTGAGGGACAAGAAGATCGAGGGGATCTCGGACCTCCGCGACGAGTCCGATCGGGAAGGCATGCGCATCGTCATCGAGCTCAAAAAAGAGGAGCCGGCGCAGGTTGTTCTGAACAACCTCTACAAAATGACCCCGATGCAGGCCAGTTTCGGCATCATCCTGCTGGCTATCGTGAACAGCCAGCCTAAGGTTCTCAACCTGCGCGAATGCCTCCTGTGCTTCATCGAGTACCGGAAAGAAGTCGTCCGCCGAAGGACAGTCTTTGAACTCGGCAAAGCGGAGGCCAGGGCTCATATTCTCGAGGGGCTCAAGCGCGCTTTGGACATGCTGGATGAAATTATCGCGCTGATCCGCGCGTCCAAGGAGCCTGCCGTGGCCAAAGAAGGCCTGATGACGCGGTTCCAGTTCAGCGCGGAGCAGGCCCAGGCGATCCTGGATATGCGCCTGCAGCGGTTGACGGGGCTCGAGCGCGAAAAAATCCTTGCCGAGTACGAAGAAACACTGAAGCTCATCGCCCGTCTCAAAGAGATCCTGGCCAGCGAGAAGGTGCTGGAAGGCGTGGTGGTCGAGGAGCTGAAGGAAGTGCAGGAAAAATTCGGCGACGCCCGGCGGACGCAGATTGTGGACGAGGAAGTCGAAATCACGCTCGAGGACCTCATCGCCGACGAAGATGTGGTCATTACCGTCACGCACTCCGGCTACATCAAGCGAACGGCGGCTTCCCTCTACCGTCCGCAGGGGCGGGGCGGCAAGGGGCGCATCGGGATGACGACGCGCGACGAGGATTTCATCGATCACGTCTTCGTCGCGTCCACCCACAGCTACCTTCTCGTCTTTACCAACAGGGGCCAGGTATACTGGCTCAAGGTCTATGAGATTCCCGATGTCGGGACCGCGGGCAAAGGGAAGGCCATTGTGAACCTGGTCAACCTGGGCAAAGAAGAAAAAATCGCCGACATCATCGCCGTGAAGGATTTCGAAACGAACGAAAACGTGGTGATGGCCACACGCAACGGGATTGTGAAAAAAACCGCCCTGGTCGAATTTGCCAATCCGCGCAGCTCGGGCATCATCGCCATTTACATACCCGACGATGACGAACTCATCGGATGCCAGCTGACGGACGGCAGCTACGATGTTCTTCTGGCCACGCGCATGGGAAAAGCAATCCGCTTTTCGGAAAAGAACGCGCGCGAAATGGGCCGTACGGCGCGGGGCGTCATCGGCATCCGCCTGGCCGGAGACGACAAGGTGGTAGCCATGTCCGCCTTCAAAGGCCCCGGACAGTTCCTGACCGTTACGGAAAAAGGATTTGGAAAGCGGACGGACGTTGAAGAGTATCCCTGTCAGGGCCGCGGCGGATCCGGCGTCATCAACGTCAAAGTAGGCGAGAAAAACGGCAGCGTTGTGAACACCTGTCACGTGCAGGAAGATTCGTCGGTCATGCTGATTACGGCGCAGGGGAAACTGATCCAGCTCAATGCCGAGGATATCCGCAACACTCAGAGCCGTGCCGCTGTGGGCGTCAAATGCATCGATCTTGAAGAAGGCGACCACGTAGCCAGCGTCACCGTCGTCGCCGGCGAAGCAGACGGCGAAAAGCCCTAAGACCAGGCTTCCTGCAATTCGCAATTCCGGCTTGCAGGGAGGAATGCCCGCTAACACACCGGTTCACCCGCAGGTTTTTGCGGGACTCACGAAGTGATTCTGCCTCATTCTCCATTAAGGCTGGCGTACGCGGACAAAACGCTGACGGCTGGCAACTCATGATACCTGCGAAGCAAGGTTAAATGTTTGATAAAAAGGACCTTGACAGGGGTCCGGGCCAAGAGTAACTTACTCCCTCGTCCGCAAAGGAGGTGTTCTGGTTTGGCGGAAGTCATTTTGAATGAAGGCGAGTCCCTTGAGAGCGCCCTCCGTCGCTTCAAGCGCAAGGTTCAGCAGGAAGACATCATCAAGGATGTCAAAAAGCATTCCTTCTACCTCAAGCCTGGCGAAAAGAAACGGATCAAACAGGCTCTGGCCCGCAAGCGTCTGCGCAAAAAAATGCGCGGTGTGCGATCCTAGGCCGCAAGACCGGCTCCCAGGCCTGATGTTGGCCATAATATCATCCGGCCTGGGAATTTTGCCTGTCCCGCGGCAGCTGCCTTCGAGTTCTTTGCTTTCCCGAAGCTTTAAGGCCCTCTGCCGCAATCCCCAAGGCTGCCTGTGTATTCAAGAATTGCCGAGACCCTTGCCTCCATCCGTGCCCGCTGCAAAGGGCAGCCGTCTGTGGGGCTGATTCTCGGCTCCGGACTTGGTTCCTATGCCGACTCGCTCCAGGAGCGGACGGTCCTGCCTTTCGGCGAAATCCCTCATTTCCCCGTCTCTACGGTTCCGGGTCATTCCGGCAACCTGATCAGCGCTGTCGTGCAAGGGGCCCCGGTGGTTGCGTTACAGGGAAGGGTCCACCTTTATGAGGGCTATTCCATGGCGGAGGTCGCTTTCCCCGCCAGAGTCCTCGGCTGCCTGGGCATTCGCGGGCTGATCGTCACCAATGCGGCCGGCGGCATCAACGAGGGTTTCCGGCCGGGCGATCTGATGCTTATCACGGATCATATCAACCTCATGGGGGCGAATCCTCTGATGGGGGCCAACCTGGATGAGTTCGGTCCACGGTTCCCGGACATGAGCGAAGCCTACGACCCGCATCTGCTCAAAGTTGCGTTGGAGGTTGCCCGTGAAGAGCGGATGTCCCTTCAGCAGGGCGTGTACGCAGGACTTTGCGGACCCAGCTATGAGACGCCCGCCGAAATCCGCATGTTGCGCGCCCTCGGCGCCGACGCCGTGGGCATGTCCACCATTCCGGAAGTGATCATAGCCGCCCACATGGGAATCCCTGTGCTCGGCATCTCATGCATCACGAACATGGCAGCCGGCATCCTCCCGCAAAAAATCACCCATCAGGAAGTGATCCACACCACCGAACGGTCGAAGGAAAGCTTTGCGGCACTCCTCAATGGCATTATCCCGAGGCTCGCAGCTGCGTAGAAGTAACAAGCTGAAAGCGCGGTGTCCGATCTGGACAGATTGTCCAAGTCCAAAGGAGCGCAGATGTCCACGTCTTGCGTGACCATCTGGGAGCCGTGAATCACGCAGCCCATCCCGCCCACAAGGACATACTGAACCTGATGGTCACTGAGAAGCTTCAGGAGATCCAGGAGCGAAGCCATAATAATGAATGCCCGCCTTGCGGGCAGATAAAACCAGCGCCAGTGCGGCATCATGGCGCCTCAGGCCCTCCGCAGGAGTCAGGGTCAACAAATATTCAGGCTGATTCGTGCCAATGCCGTAATCCATGGCAGCCTGAAAGGCCCGATCTGGATTTTCGGCCACCTGATTTAAGGTAACAAAATTGCATCGGCAAGCATGGAAATGGAAGCGCCAGGGGTTCCTATAATTAATAACTAACAGTTAATCCCTGCTACACTGCAGGGGGTGCCGTATGAAAAAATTCAGGCGGATGCTATTGATGGTGCTGGACAGTGCCGGGATCGGAGAGATGCCCGATGCTGCGGATTGGGGGGACGCTGGCGTGGACACGCTCGGCCATGTGCTGGCCGCAGAAAAACCGAGCCTCCCGAATCTCGAAAAACTGGGCCTGGGCAATATACGCTCATTGCCGCATCTTCCCCCTTCCCCCGAACCGGCAGGATCCTACGGCAAAGCAGCCATTTGCTCCAGGGGCAAGGACACAACGGTGGGGCACTGGGAAATGGCCGGCCTGATCACCCCGGAGCCTTTTCCAACCTACCCGGAAGGTTTTCCATCCCGTATCCTGGAGCCGTTTAAACGCTCCATCGGGCGGGATGTGCTGGGCAACAAGACGGCCTCGGGCACGGAAATCATCCAGGAGCTGGGCGCGGAACATATGCGGACGGGGAAGCCGATCGTATACACCTCGGCTGACTCCGTATTCCAGGTGGCGGCGCACGAAGAGGTTATGGCACTGCCCGAGCTCTACCGGATCTGCCAAATTGCCCGCGAACTGCTCGACGGCCCGGACCGTGTGGCACGCGTCATTGCGCGGCCCTTTATCGGCCGTCCGGGAAGCTTTACACGCACCGCAAACCGAAAAGATTTCGCCGTCCCTCCGCCTGCCAGGACATTGCTGGACTTGCTGAAAGACGCGGGTTTGGCGTCGGTCGGCGTCGGCAAAATCGCCTCGATTTTCGACTTCAGGGGCATAACCGCGCAGCTTGAATCCCATAATAATGCGGAGTCCATTTCTCAGACTATCCGGGCCCTCGAAACGGCCCCGGAAGGGCTCATCTTCGTCAATTTGGGAGATTTCGACATGTTATGGGGCCACCGCAGGGACACCCGGGGCTATGCGCTTGGATTGGAATACTGCGACAGCCGCATTCCTGAGGTCCAGAACTGCATGCGCGCAGACGACTGTCTCATACTTACCGCCGACCACGGCTGCGACCCCACCGCTCACGGAACCGACCATACCCGCGAGTATGTTCCCATTCTCATATATGCCAGGCGGCTCCGCGGAGGCGTAAATCTGGGGACACGGGCTTCACTGGCGGACATGGGGCAGACCGTCGCGGAAAACTTCGGTCTGCGTCTGCCCGCCGGAACATCATTCCTCAATGAACTGCATTGATCCGTTGGAAGGAATAGGCCCGGCTTTTCAAACGTTTTCGCTTGTGCGCAGGATACAGATATCGGGAAGGTTGCGATAGCGCTGGCCGTAATCCAGGCCATAGCCGACCACGAACTCATCGGGGATGTCAAACCCGATATAATCCAGGGGCACATGAATCTTGCGTCTCGAAGGTTTGTTGAGCAACGCCGCAACTCTAAGAGAGGTCGGTCCCCGCGCCCGAAGGCTCTGCACGAGGTAGTGAAGCGTCAGGCCGGTGTCGATGATATCCTCGACCAGGATCACATCCCTTCCTTCCACATTTTCGTCCACATCTTTCAGAAGATGAATCTCGCCGCTGCTCCGGGTCTGGTTCCCATAGCTGCCCGCGGCGATAAAATCGTAGGACAGCTCCAGCTCGATGGACCGCACGAGGTCCGCGTGAAAGATGCTGGCGCCTTTCAGGACGGCGACCAGGTGTGGAGTTTTCCCGCCATAATCCTGGGTGATCTGAACGCCCAACTCGCGTACGCGTCTGCGGATGGTCCGGGAATCGAGCAGAATGGATTCTACGGAAGCATCCATTGGATTATCCCATTGGACTCCCATGGCTTTTTCCCTTCGGATGATTGATTCATCTTTACCATAGGATCTGTGAATAAGAAAGTGCCTGGAAACAATCCGCGGCGGGCAGGGGAGCAGCGCATCCGGGGAATCCGGAGATATTTCCGCCGGACGGAGTTATTCGGGTCCCCGGTTTGCTGATATAATTTGCGCCTTATGCCCGCAAAACGGGGAGGACGCGAGGAATGATTGTGCCGAGAAGAATGTCCCTGGGTGTAAACGTCGGCGGTATTCCGGTGGGTGCCGGAGCCCCGGTTGTCGTGCAATCGATGACCAACACCGACACCGAGGATGCTGCCGCCACGGCGAGCCAGGTTGCTGCGCTTGCAGCCGCCGGATCGGAACTGGTGCGCATCACCGTCAACACCGCGGAAGCGGCAAAGGCTGTCCCCGAGATAGCCCGAAGAGTTGAGGACCGGGGGATAGCCGTCCCCATCATCGGGGACTTCCACTACAACGGACACATTCTCCTGGCGGGCTATCCGGAGTGCGCGCGCATTCTGGCAAAATACCGCATCAATCCGGGGAACGTGGGCGTGGGAAAAAAGCGCGATGAGAACTTCAGGCAGATCATCGATATTGCCATCGAGCACGAAAAGCCGGTTCGGATCGGGGTGAACTGGGGATCCCTTGATCCGGAGCTTGTCGCGCGCCTGATGGATGCCAACAATAGGAGCGCTGGGCCCAAGGATGCCCGGGATTTGATGATTGAGGCGATGTGCCTGAGCGCCCTGGAATCGGCCCGCATGGCGGAGGAATATGGTCTGCCCGCCGATCGCATAATCCTGAGCGCAAAGCTCTCCGGGGTCCAGGACCTGATCGAGGTTTACCGCGCACTCGCCAAACGCTGCTCTTATCCCCTGCATCTGGGTCTGACCGAGGCCGGCATGGGGGCAAAGGGCATCGTCGCGTCCACGGCGGCGCTGGCCGTATTGCTGCAGGAAGGGATCGGCGACACAATCCGGGTTTCGCTGACTCCGGCGCCAGACGGCGATCGCGCGGAAGAGGTCCTGGTAGCACAGCAGATTCTGCAGTCTCTCGAGATCCGGAGCTTCATGCCTCAGGTTTCAGCCTGCCCCGGCTGCGGCCGCACATCGTCCTCGTTTTTTCAGGAGATGGCGGACCGGGTCCAGAACCACATCCGGAACCGTATGCCGGTTTGGAGAGTCCGCTATAGAGGCATTGAAGGCCTCAGAATTGCCGTCATGGGTTGTGTGGTAAACGGTCCGGGGGAATCCAGACATGCAAACCTGGGCATCTCGCTTCCGGGAGCCGGAGAAGATCCGAAAGCGCCCGTTTATGCGGACGGCCGGCTGGCGGCAATTCTTCACGGGGATGACATAATTCCGCAATTCATCGAGATGCTCGAAGAGTACGTCGCCTCCCATTACCGGCTTCCTTAGAGATTCATAATTCGTGCCGTTTGCGGCCGGTTTCTGATGTATTCTAATAATTTTGCAGAGAAACAATCTTTGGACGGAATGCATGCATATGTTGAAAACGCACAACTGTGGGGATTTACGATTGGCGGATGCCGGAAAGAGCGTGAACCTCGCCGGCTGGCTGCAGGGAAGAAGGGACCACGGCAATTTGATATTCATGGATCTGCGCGACCGCTCCGGCCTGATCCAGGTCACGGCAGATCCGACGGTGGGGGAAGCCTTTGCGGTCGCCGAGAAAGCCAGGAGCGAATATGTCCTCCAGGTATCCGGGACGGTCCGTCCGAGGCTTGAGGGAAAAGCCAATCCCAACCTGGCGAGCGGCGAGATAGAGGTCCTGGCACAAACCATCACCATCCTCAA
>Ga0208980_10000135_pt1 | contig 37129 bp, 41 predicted proteins | sample WetSurMetagenome_3_FD_187993 | JGI IMG/M metagenome (GOLD analysis project Ga0208980, IMG submission 187993) | Wetland microbial communities from Twitchell Island in the Sacramento Delta, sample from surface sediment Aug2011 Site A1 Bulk (version 2) | ecosystem: Environmental > Aquatic > Marine...
GCTCGGGGTGGACGAGGGTGCCTTCTGGAGCCAGATGCAGGGCAAGATCGATCTGCATGAGGACGTCTACAATGGGGTGATCAAGAGCCTGGTCTTCGGTTTTGTCTGCACCTGGATCGCCCTGTTCCAGGGGTACGATGCCACGCCCACCTCGGAGGGGGTAAGCAGCGCGACGACCCGAACCGTGGTGCACTCGGCGCTCGCCGTATTGGGACTCGACTTTATATTGACTGCGCTTATGTTCGGAGAATGACCATGTCGCGTATGCGAGCCATCGAGATTGGTGTGGGTGCCTTCATGGTCGCGGGCTTCGTGGCGCTCTTTTTCCTCGCCATGCAGGTGAGTAACCTGAGCACCGCGAGCACTGGCGAGGGTTTCCCAATCAAGGCGCGCTTCGACAACATCGGCAGCCTCAAGGTGCGTTCGCCGGTCAGCATGGCCGGGGTGCGTGTGGGTCGGGTGGTGGATATCGGATTCGACCCCAAGACCTTCGAGGCGGTGGTCACTCTGCACATCGAGTCGCGCTACAACACTATCCCCGAGGACACCTTCGCCAACGTATTCACCGCGGGGCTACTCGGAGAGCAGTACATCAGCCTGGACCCCGGGGGAAGCGATCGGTACCTGAAGGCGGGCGATGAGATCCGCCACACCCAGTCGGCCATGGTGCTCGAGCAGCTCATTGGTCAGTTTCTGTTCAAGAAGGCAGAGGAGCAGAAATGAACCACTTGAAGGCGTTGATGCTTGCATTGATCCTCTGTCTGCCGGTAGTGGGTTGGGCGGCCGATGACATGGCCTCCGCACTCGTGCGCAATACCAGTGAGCGCATGCTGACCACCCTCAAGGAGCGGCGTGCGGAGATCGACCGGCAACCCCAGCTCATCTACCGCCTGGTACGCGAGATCGTGGTCCCTCACTTCGATTTCCAGCGGATCACCCAGGCGGCCCTGGGACGTCACTGGGGTCAGGCCACGCCCCAGCAGCAGGCGGCGCTGGCCAACGAGTTCCAGCAGCTTCTAGTGCGCACCTATGCCAAGGCGCTGCTCGGCTATTCGGGTCAGGACATCCTCTACCTACCCCTACGGCCGGGCCGCGACGCGGGCGACGTGACGGTGGCCACCCAGGTCCAGGAGGCGGGGGCGCCGGCGCTCGCAATCAACTATCGGCTCTACCTCAAAGACGGCGACTGGAAGGTGTATGACCTCATCATCGACAACGTTAGCCTGATCACGAACTATCGCAGCAGCTTCGCCAACCGCATTCGCACCGAGGGTATCGATGGTCTGATCTATTCCCTGGTTCAGCTCAACCAGGGGGGGCGTGAGTGAGCGCCACCTCGATTCAGGCGGGAGCGGACGGAACGCTGCAGGTAGCAGGGGTGTTGGATTTTCCCACCGTGGTCGAGCTTTGCGAGCGCGGTGCGGCCCTGTTGGGGGGGCGGCCGAGGATCAGGATCGACCTCCAGGGCGTGGAGCGGGCCAATAGCGCCGGATTGGTGCTGCTGCTTGAGTGGTTAGCGCACGCCCGGCGGGGCAACGCCGAGCTCGAGTTTCGCAATCTCCCCGCCTCGTTGGCCTCTATCGCCCGTTTCACTAACGTTGCCGATCTGCTTGGTCTGGAGTGAAGGGGCCCTTGTGGCCCTCGCGCTCTGAACCTAGCGGTCTCGATAACCCCCAGCCACAAATCCTTTTCGCTGCCCATCATGGATAAGCTCTATATCACCGGCGGTGCACCCCTGCACGGGGAGGTGCGCATCTCGGGCGCCAAGAACGCGGCCCTTCCCATCCTCGCGGCCACCCTGCTCGCGGAAGAGCGGGTACGGATATCCAATGTCCCCCACCTGCGGGATATCACCACCACGCTCGCGCTGCTGGGTCACCTGGGCGTACGCCTGGTGGTGAACGAGCGCATGCAGATCGAGGCGGATGCCAGCAGCGTGGGGATCTCCCAGGCGCCCTACGATCTGGTCAAGACCATGCGGGCCTCCATCCTGGTGCTCGGCCCCTTGCTGGCCCGACTCGGTCACGCCGAGGTCTCCCTGCCGGGAGGCTGTGCCATCGGTTCGCGGCCGGTCAACCTGCACATCGAGGGGTTGCGGGCGATGGGTGCCGATGTCCACGTGGAGAGCGGCTACATCCGCGCCCGCGCCGGACGGCTGCGCGGTGCGCGGTTGGTGATGGACCTGGTCACGGTCACGGGTACGGAGAACCTGATGATGGCGGCGACCCTGGCGGAGGGCGAAACCCTCATCGAAAACGCCGCTCGTGAGCCCGAGGTGGTGGATCTGGCCCAGTGCCTCAATCGGATGGGGGCGCGTATCAGCGGGGCCGGGACCGACACCATCCGCATCCAGGGGGTGGAGCGTCTCCACGGGGCCGACCATGAGGTAATGCCCGATCGGATCGAGACCGGCACCTACCTTGTGGCGGCGGCCATGACCGGTGGGGCGGTGCGACTGCGCGACACCCGGCCGGATCTCCTCGATGCGGTGCTGCTGAAGCTGCGGGAGGCGGGGGCGGAGATCAGCACCGGGCCCGATTGGATCGATCTCAACATGGGGGGGCGCCGCCCCCGGGCCGTGGATGTGCATACCGCGCCCTACCCAGCCTTTCCCACCGACATGCAGGCCCAGTTCACCGCCCTGAACAGCATCGCGACGGGCGTGGGCATGATCTCCGAGACGGTGTTCGAGAACCGCTTTATGCACGTGCTGGAGATGCAGCGCATGGGGGCGGACATTCGCCTGGAGGGCAACCTAGCCATCTGTCGTGGGGTCGAGCGGCTCACTGCGGCACCGGTCATGGCCACTGATCTGCGCGCCTCGGCGAGCCTGGTTCTTGTCGGTCTGGTGGCCGAAGGCGAGACGGTGGTGGACCGCATCTACCACATCGACCGCGGCTACGACAACATCGAGGAGAAGCTCGCGGGGCTGGGGGCGACCATCCGCCGCGCCTCGCGCTGAGGGGGCGTGCGATGGAGCTTGCCACCCCACTCACCCTTGCCCTGTCGAAGGGTCGCATCTTTCAGCAGGCCGTGCCCCTGCTGGCGGCGGCGGGGATCGTGGCGGCGGAGGACCCCGAGACCAGTCGCAAGCTGGTGCTTGCGACCAATCGGCCCGAGGTCACGCTCATCATCGTGCGCGCGAGCGATGTGCCCACCTACGTCGAGTACGGCGCCGCGGACCTCGGCATCGCCGGTAAGGACGTGCTCATGGAGCACGGCGGGGGCGGGCTCTACGAGCCCCTGGACCTGCGCATCGGTCGCTGCCGCCTGATGGTGGCGGGGATCGAGAATGCTGTGCGGGGGGCAAGCCGGTTGCGCATTGCCACCAAGTACGTCAAAAGCACCCAGAGACACTTTGCCGCCCAGGGCAAGCAGGTGGAGGTGATCAAGCTCTACGGGTCGATGGAACTGGCTCCCTTGGTGGGCCTGGCCGATCTGATCGTCGATCTGGTCGAGAGCGGAAGCACCCTACGCGCCAATGGGCTGGTGCCTCTGGAGCACATTGCCGACATTAGCTCGCGGCTGGTCGTGAACAAGGCATCCTGGAAGATGAAGCATGTCCCTATCGGCGGCCTGCTTCAGGCACTGCGGGAGGTGGTCACACAGCGCTCCCGCGGCGGTGCGTTGTGACCGACCCCCGGCGGCACCTCCGCCATTAACCGTTCCCCCGCGATGAGGGTGAGGCCCATGAACGCCGCTTTACGACGACTCTCTACCCATGACCCCGATTTCGCCCACCAGCTGGCCAGGCTGCTGGCTTGGGAGGCAGTGGCGGACGAGGCTGTGCAGGCGGCCGTGACGGAGATCATCGCGGGGGTTCGCCAACGCGGGGACGAGGCACTCATGGAGTACACGCGCCGCTTCGATGGCTGGCAGGTCCAGCGCGCCGCCGACCTCGAGATCCCGCGCGAGCGGCTCGAGGGGGCATGGAACGGCCTGCCCGTAGCCGAACGAGATGCACTGGGGTTCGCGGCGGAACGCATTCGGGCCTACGCCGAGCACCAGAGGCTCGAGTCCTGGTCCTACACCGAGCCCGATGGCACGCTCCTCGGGCAGCAGGTGACCCCGCTCGATCGGGTGGGGCTCTACGTGCCCGGTGGCAAGGCGGCCTATCCCTCTTCGGTGCTGATGAACGCCGTCCCGGCCAAGGTGGCCGGGGTAGCGGAGTTGATCATGGTGGTCCCCACCCCGCGGGGTGAGATCAACCCGCTGGTGCTGGGCGCGGCACGGGCGGCGGGTGTGGACCGGGTGTTCGCCATCGGCGGGGCCCAGGCAATTGCCGCCCTGGCCTATGGTACGGTGCTGGTGCCGGCGGTGGACAAGATCGTCGGGCCGGGCAACATCTACGTGGCCGCCGCCAAGCGGGCCGTATTTGGCCAGGTGGGCATCGACATGATCGCAGGGCCCTCCGAGATCCTGATCCTGTGCGATGGCTCCACCGATCCTGACTGGATCGCCATGGACCTGTTCTCCCAGGCCGAGCACGACGAGGACGCTCAGGCGATGCTGGTGTCCCCGGACGCGGGGTTTCTCGACGCGGTTCAACAGAGCATCGAGCGGTTGCTGCCGACGCTGGAGCGGCGGGAGATCATCGCTACCGCCCTCTGCGAGCGCGGTGCCCTGGTCGAGGCGAGGGACATGGCGGATGCGGTGGCGGTGGCCAATCGGGTGGCCCCCGAGCACCTGGAGCTGTCGGTCGCCGATCCGGTGGCCATCTTGGGAGCCATCCGCCATGCCGGCGCCATCTTCCTCGGGCGCCATACCGCCGAGGCGCTCGGGGACTACTGCGCCGGACCCAATCACGTCCTGCCCACCTCCCGCACCGCGCGCTTCTCCTCCCCGCTCGGTGTGTACGACTTCCAGAAGCGCACCAGCCTGATTCATGCCTCGCCCGCGGGCGCCGCCCGCTTGGCACGTGCGGCCTCGGTACTGGCCCGAGGGGAGGGGCTCACGGCCCACGCCCGCTCGGCGGAGTATCGTGGCGATGGCTCCGGGCCGGAGCGCTAGCCATCATGGGCGCCGGGGACGCGCGGGTGGAGCAATGGGTACGGCCGGAGGTCCGGGCACTGAGGGCCTATCAGGTCCCCGACGCGCGGGGACTGGTCAAGCTCGACGCCATGGAGAACCCCTTCACCTGGCCCGAGGCGCTGCGCCAGCAATGGAGCGAAGTGCTGCGCGGTCTGCACCTCAATCGCTACCCCGACCCGCGTGCCGAGGAGCTAGTGGGGTCCCTGCGCACTGCTTTCGCCATCCCGGAGCGCTCTGCGGTGCTGCTGGGCAACGGCTCCGACGAGCTCATCCAGATGCTCGCCATCACCCTTGCCGTCCCGGGCCGAACCCTGCTCTCGGTGGACCCGGGCTTTGTCATGTACCGCATGCTTGGCATCTTCGCCGGCATGGATTACGTTGGGGTAACGCTGCGGGCGGAGGACTTTTCCCTGAATCTGCCGGCGGTGCTCACGGCGATCGAGCGCCATCGACCGGCGCTTCTGTTCCTCGCCTATCCCAACAACCCCACCGGCAACCTGTTCTCCGCCGGCGACATGGAAGAGATCATCCAATCCGCACCGGGACTGGTGGTGGTGGATGAGGCCTATGCACCCTTCACCGACGCGAGCTTTCTCCAGCGCGCAGGGGTCCCCCATAACCTGCTCGTCATGCGCACCCTCTCCAAGATGGGGCTAGCCGGCCTGCGCCTGGGCTACCTGGTGGGTCCGCCAGACTGGCTGGGGGAGATCGACAAGACCCGTCTGCCCTATAACATCAACGTGCTCACCCAAGTGAGCGCGGCCTTCGCGCTTCGCCACGCTGAGGTGCTGGAACGGCAAACCGCGGCGATCCGTACCGAGCGCGCCCGCCTGCTCGAGGACCTGCGCGGGCTCGATGGGGTCCGGGCCTATCCGAGCGAGGCCAATTTCATCCTGTTTCGTGTGGGTACCGGCCGTGCCAGGGCGGTATTCGACGGGCTGCTCCAGCGCGGCGTGCTGGTGAAGCTCCTCGACGGCGCCCACCCATTGCTCTGCGACTGCCTGCGGGTGACGGTGGGGCTCTCCGAGGAGAACGCGGCCTTTCTGAGCGCGCTTCGCGCCGCGCTCTAGAAAAGAGGGCCCCAGCAGTCAAAACTGGGGCCCTTTTTTGGAGGGGTCCCTGGCGATGCCAGGGACGTGGGGCTTAGGTACGCTCGCTAAGCCATCTGGCAATCGCAGGGGTAACCTCTTTTTGGGCCTTGCCGCTTACATAGATGCCGATGTGTCCGCCGGGGAAGGTCACCTCTGAGTAGTCCTTACTGGAGACCAGGCCCTTGAGGACCCGGGAGGCGTCCGGTGGCACCAGGTGGTCCTGCAGCGCGTAGACGTTGAGCACGGGGCAGTGGATGTTGCCGAGGTCCACCCGGTGCTCGCCCAACTGGACTTCACCCTTCATCAGGCGGTTTTGCTGGAAGAAGTCCTTGGCGAACTGGCGGAAGGTTTCGCCCGCCTGGTCCGGGCTGTCGAAGATCCATTTCTCCATGCGCAGGAAGTTTTTCACCTTCTCGGCGTCGTCCAGGACGTCGACCATATTGATGTATTTCTGTCCCGTCAGGCTGAAGGGCTTGAGCGAGAGGAAGGTCCAGTTGAGGATCTCACCGGGGACGTTGCCCATGGTGTCGACGATGAGATCCACGTCCATGTGCTGCACCCACCTGCTGAGCAGGTTGTCGGGGGTCTTGAAGTCGACCGGGGTGACCATCACCACGAGGTTGCGCACCTTCTCCTGATGCAGCGAGGTGTAGCAGAGGCTGAACGCACCGCCCTGGCAAATGCCGAGGATGTTGATCTGGTCCAGTCCGTGGCGCTTGCGGATGACGTCGACGCAGCGATCGATATAGCCGTTGATGTAATCGTCGAGGGTGAGTGAGCGGTCCGCCTGGTCGGGGTAGCCCCAGTCGATCAGGTAAACGTCCTGGCCGTGGTCGAGCAGGGTACGGATGGTGGAGCGATCCTCCTGGAGGTCCGCCATGTAGGGGCGGTTGACCAGGGCATACACCACCAGCAGTGGCACCGGGTTCTGCTGGACCTTCTTCGGTGACTGGTAGCGGTAGAGAACGAGCTTGTCCTCGCGGTAGACCACCTCCCTTGGGGTGACGCCGGTGGTGATTTCGCTCGCGTGAAGCAGGGTTTCTACGCCTTTGCCCAGCTTTTGGCTGAAGTCCAGCATCTCGTCGCTCAGCTTTTCGGGCCGAATCTGTATGGGTAGCACGTTATTTTCTCCTCGTGACGATGACGGGTGGCAACAGGGCCGTCAGGTTTTGGTGGTTTAGGTATTGTCCGAAACTCGCGGCTCCGCGCTCTTGCGTCGCGGCGCCGGTGCCTTCTTGGTGACGACCCGGGCGGGCTCGGTGCCGCCGGCGGCCGCTGCTTCACCCTGGCCGAGGAGTTGTTCCATGAGCGCGTCGAGGTCGCGACGCAGGCGTTTGTTCTCGCGGCGGGTCTCCTGGAGTCGATCCTGGACGGTGCGCAGCTCCGCGCGGGTGGGCATGTTCAAGGAGCCCAGGCTCTCATCGACGATGTTACCCAGGCGATGCTTGAAGGCCATGAGCGAATTGACCAGGTCACCGTGAACCGCGGCATATTCCTCGCTCGCGACCTCTTCGCCGTAGACCGACTCGCAGGCGTCGACCCAGACATCGTAGAGCACCCGTGTGGAATCGATCGGCTTGCCGTCCTCGAACTTCTTGACCACAACCTCGCGCATGCGCTCGACTGCCTTGATCCCCATGCCCGAGAAAAACTGGCTGTACATTTGGACCGAACGCTGATAATCGAGCCCGCGGCGCATGAGGTCCTGATACTGGGACTGCTCCTCACGGGAGTAACCGAGGCCGGGTGCGGAGAGGAAGCGATGGAGGTTATCGCGCACCTCATCGTGGGGGACATTGCGCAGGATGTCGCCCGGCATAAGGGACATGGTGGAGACCATCCGCTGCCAGTTGTCAAACGGCAGCTCCCAGAACGCCATCAAGCGGTGCGCCGCCTCGCCCTCGGTGTTGAGCTCACCGCGGAACGCCTGTTGCATGTCGCTCAGGGTCTTATTGAAGGCTTTGGTCCAGTCGCTGCCGGTGGCAACCTTGAGATCCAGGTTGCGAATGATGTCGTCGGCGATGCGGAAAAATCCCTTGCCCTGGTCCATGATTTTGCTCATGAACTCGCCGGTAGGTCCGGGCAGGGCGGGGGAAACCGCTTTCCACCAGTGCTCGAGCGCCTGCTCCCAGGCGGTCTCCGGTGAGGTTTCAAGGCCTAGCGCCTTGCGGCTCATGTCGGTCCAGGTTTCCCAGTATTTTTGCTGGGTTTCCAGCCAGTCTTTAGTCCACAGGCCAGTTTCGCTCATGGGTGATTCCTATTGGTGGTTTGGAGTTGAGTGCATAGAGAAGCTAGCACGGAAATTTGTGCACTGCAACAAATCCCGCCTTCGCTGACCACATGATAGTGGGCCGGTACCTGTTTGGGCAGGATTCGGGGCGTGAGGGTGTGTGGCACAACGCCAATCCCTCTGCTACCCTTGCTGCGCGCACAGGCGCCTTCCTATATAAACCACCTAAGAAGGGTTCGCAAACCATGGCAGAGAATGTAGTGATCGTAGCCGCCGGTCGCACGGCAATCGGTAGCTTTGGCGGCGCCCTGGCCGGGGTGCCCGCCTCCCAGCTCGGGATCACCGTGATCAAGGCTCTCCTTGAGCGCTCGGGACTGAGCCCCGATCAGATCGATGAGGTTATCTTGGGCCAGATCCTGACCGCGGGGACCGGGCAAAACCCAGCACGCCAGGCGGCCTTGGGTGCCGGTCTTCCGCATAAGGTTCCGGCAATGACCATCAATCAGCTTTGCGGCAGCGGTCTGCGTGCCGTGCATCTGGCCTGGCAGGGCGTTGCCACGGGCGATGCCGACATCATCATCGCGGGCGGTCAGGAGAGCATGAGCCAGGCCCCCCATATCCTGCCGAAATCCCGCGACGGCCAGCGGCTGGGAGACTGGAAGCTGTTGGATTCGATGCTCGCGGACGGGCTGATCGATGCCTTCCACAACTACCACATGGGCGTCACCGCCGAGAATATCGCCAAGAAGTTCAATATCAGCCGCGAGACCCAGGATGCCTTCTCCGCGGGGTCGCAGCAGAAGGCCGAGGCCGCACAAAAGGCCGGCCGGTTCCGTGACGAGATCATTCCGGTGGTGATCCCCCAGCGTAAAGGCGACCCCATCGTTTTCGATACCGACGAGTTCCCTCGCCACGGCACCACCGCCGAGAGCCTCGGCAAGCTGCGTCCGGCCTTCGACCAGCAGGGTACCGTGACGGCGGGCAATGCTTCGGGGATTAACGATGGCGCCGCGGCAGTGATTGTCATGAAGGAGAGCAAGGCGAAGGAGCTCGGGCTCAAGCCCCTGGCTCGCCTGGTGGCCTTTTCTTCGGCCGGGGTCGATCCCGCGATCATGGGAACCGGCCCCATCCCCGCCTCCACCCGGTGTCTGCAGCGGGCGGGATGGACCGTCCAGGATCTCGACCTGATCGAGGCCAACGAGGCCTTCGCCGCGCAGGCACTCTCGGTCAACCAGGAGATGGGCTGGGACATGTCCAAGGTCAACGTCAATGGCGGCGCCATTGCCCTGGGACACCCGGTGGGTGCCTCGGGCGCCCGTGTGCTGGTCTCGCTGCTCTACGAGATGCAGCGCCGGGACGCCAAGAAGGGGCTGGCGACCCTATGTGTCGGCGGCGGCCAGGGGGTCGCGCTGGCAGTCGAGAGAGACTGATCTCGGTCTTGGGGAGGCCGAGGGATCGGTCTCCCCCCACAGGAGGATTTCCCGCCTGCTTTGATCGACACAGCGGTCCCCGCCGCGGGGGTCGGTGGATCTTCAAGTAAGCTGAGAAGCGGTCGGGGAATCGTCGCGTCGCGGATTCATTCGCAACCCCACGGTCTCCTTGTCTTTCATCCTCGCTGCCAGGGCAGGTACTCGCTTCTTGCTTCCGCAGGATCTGGTGCAGGGTGGGCTTTCTGATGCGCTGCACAATGCGCCCCGCCATGGGGTACACTTTGCGCGAGCGAACGGAACCCCAGGCGGAGGCTCGAGGACGTTGCCCGCACAGCGCATCATCAAGAAATATCCGAATCGGCGCCTCTACGACACCGAGTCAAGCCACTACATTACCCTGGCGGGCGTACGTGCGCTGGTCATGGCGGGCATCGATTTCAAGGTGGTGGATAATGCCACCGAGGAAGATCTGACCCGCTCGATCCTGCTGCAGATCATGCTGGAGGAGGAGGCGGGCGGGGAGCCCCTGTTCAGCGCGAAGATGCTGGGGCAGATGATTCGCTTTTATGGTGGCACCATTCAGGGGGTATTCACCAAGTACCTTGAGGATAGTCTGGATATCTTCGCCCGTGAGCAGAAACAGCTTCAAGAGACCTTCGGCGGGACACCCCTTGAGACCTTGGGTAGAATGGCGCGCCACAACATGGAGATGTGGGCCGAGATGCAGCAAAGTATCCTGCGGGCATCTGGGTTTCCCGTGGGGCGCTCGGACCCAGCCGAGAAGGACCCGAAGGAATAACACCCCCTGCGTGCCTCCGGGTGGTGACGTGCGGCCTGGATGCGGGCGTCCCGGGTTCCTTGGGAGGGACCGTCGGTTGTTTCCGCTTCCTCGGCATAAGAAGGCCGAAAAACTTGCTGGGAGGCATTGACAACCTGCGATACGACCGCTATGCTGCACTGCAACAATGCTGCACCGCACAATAAGGAGGCCAAGATGAACGCGCAAGTCAACCTCGACATGATCAACGAAATGGGTACCAAGGGTTTCGAGTCGATGCGGGAGCTCGGCGAGATCAACCTCCGCAACTGGGAGCGTATGGTTGCCCGGCAGATGGCCTCCGTCTCCCTGATGATGGAGACCGGGTTGCGCCAGGCGAAGGCCGCCTCCGAGGTCAAGGGTTACAACGAGCTGGCGAAGATCCAGGTCGAGTTCGCCAAGGAATTGGGGCAGCGCATGGTCGAGGAGACCCGTCAGAACCTGAAACTCGCCGGCGATGCCCGCGATGAGTATCGGGTCTGGCTCGAGAAGGGAATGTCAAACGTCAAGGCAAAAATGGCTCAAGCGACCGCGAAGGCGGCCTAACTCTAGGAGGAACACTGGTTATGGCTACAGAGTCGAGAGTGGCACTCGTTACGGGCGGAATCGGTGGTATTGGCACTGCGATCTGCCAGCGCCTTGCCCAGATCGGCCACCGCGTGGTGGCTTGCTATTACCCGCCGGAGAAGGATCTGGCCGAGGCATGGCAGGCTGCCAGGGCCGCCGAGGGGCTCGATATCCCCATCATCGGCGCGGACGTGTCCTCCTTCGAGGACAGTGCGCGCATGATCGGCGAGGTGAAGGGGCAGTATGGGCCGGTAGAGATCCTGGTCAACTGCGCTGGCATCACCCGCGACAAGACGTTCAAGCGAATGGATGAGGGCAGTTGGGCGGCGGTGATCAGCACCAACCTCAACAGCGCCTTCAATGTCACTCGCCCGATCTGGGATGACATGTTGGAGCGAGGCTTCGGGCGCATTATCAACATCTCGTCGGTGAACGGGCAGCGCGGGCAGTTTGGCCAGACCAATTACTCCGCGGCCAAAGCGGGTCTGCATGGGTTTACCATGGCCCTAGCCCAGGAAGGTGCGGCCAAGGGGATCACCGTGAACACGATTTCCCCCGGTTATGTGGAGACGGCCATGACCGCCGCCATGCGTGACGACGTGCGCGAGGCCATCATCGCGACGGTGCCCATGCGGCGTATGGCAAAGCCCGAGGAGATCGCCGCGGTAGTCGGCTTCCTCGCAGCGGACGAGGCCGCCTATATCACTGGGGCCAATATCCCCATCAACGGCGGCCTCTTCATCCACTAAGCTAGTCCTCCTCGTCTCTCTCGAAATCCGAGAAGAGCACTCGCCCGGCTCCGCGCCGGGCGTTTTTTTGTGCGAATCAGCCCCCGGGGTCCATCATCGAGCGCTGGGACCTGTGCACGGACCGCTCGCGATGCTTTTTCGCAACCGCTCAGTCGGGCGGTGGTGCCCGCTCGACGGTGGTCGTCGATAGGTTGAGCCGATCACTTCCCCGCCAGCCCGCAATCTTCAACAGGGTGTTCGGCCCTGCTTGCGCGACGGCATCCTGCAGGTCTTGGATCGCGTTGATCCGGGCGCCGTTGATCTCGGTGATCACATCGCCCGGGCGCAATCCGGCGCTTGCCGCCGGACTGTTCTGTACCGTGGCGGAGACCAGCAGGCCCTCTTGGGTGCGCAAGCCGAAGGACTTCACCAGACCCGGGTTGAGCTCCCGCGTGCTGACGCCGAGCCACCCTCGCACCACACGTCCCTGGCGTATCAGCGCCCTGAGCACGTTCTCGGCGAGGTCCACCGGGATCGCGAACCCCACGCCATGGGAGCCGCCGCTGTTGGAGTAGATGGCCGTGTTGATGCCGATCAACTCGCCGTGGGTGTTGATCAGGGCGCCCCCCGAGTTGCCCGGATTGATGGCGGCATCGGTTTGAATGAAGTTCTCGACCGCACTGATGCCGAGATGGCTGCGACCGGTAGCCCCCACGACGCCCATGGTCACGGTCTGGCCGACCCCGAAGGGGTTGCCGATGGCCAGGACCACATCTCCCACCTGGAGCTGCCTCGGCTGGCCGAGGGGGATGGCCGGGGCCTCGCCGGAGGCGAGCTTCAGAACGGCGAGGTCGGTGTCGGGGTCACGCCCGACGATCTCGACGGAGACATCAGTGCCATCGGCGAGCAGCACCTGTATGTCCACCGCTTGTCTGATGATGTGATCGTTGGTGAGGATGTGGCCCTCGTCGGTTACCACCACACCGGATCCTAGGCTGGTTTCGATCGGGCGGCGGGGGGTCGCCCCGAGCCGATTCCCGAACAGGCGCTGCATCAAGGGGTCGTGGAATCCGAGGGATTGCCGTTCGGTGGTGACGCGGGAGCTAAAGATGTTGACTACGGACGGGGCTGCCCGCGCGACGGCGGCGGCGTAGGAGTCGGCGGTCGCGGCCGGGTGCCGCGAACCCGCCTCCGGCGCGGTTCCGAGCGTTTGCGCCGTGTGCCGACCCCCTAGCCAGAACGCCAGCGGTGTGGCAACTGCGGCGCCGATGGCAGCCGCGAGGATCGGCGGCAGAAACCGGTGCACAGGCATGCGGGTTTGGATCGCGGGGTGCCCGAAGGTGAAGGTTAATTGCGTTCGGTCAGTTCCAAAGCGGTTGCATGATCGCATAATAGGCGCACCGACTTCGAGGCGTTGCCGCAAGCAGCCTGTGAACCCTTAGTGCGTGATCCTTATGGCGAGCGGGACGGCCGTGATCGAACCGGCGGAGCTTCAGGCATATTGCGACACACTGCTCGAGACGAGTCGCTTCGACGATTACTGTCCGAACGGCCTGCAGGTTGAGGGCGAACGCCCGGTTCGGCGCATCGCCACGGGGGTGAGTGCATGCCAGGCATTGATCGATGCTGCGATCGGGTGGGGTGCGGACCTGTTGCTGGTTCACCATGGGTATTTCTGGCGGGGTGAATCCCCCGTCCTGGTGGGCATGAAGGGTCGTCGGGTGCGCAGCCTGATGGGAGCAGGGGTGGGTCTGCTCGCCTACCATCTGCCATTGGACGCGCACCCGGAATTTGGCAACAACCGCCAATTGGGTCGTGTGCTTGGTTTACGGGAGGCAACGGCCACCTCTGCTGGCAAGGGGTTGTTGTGGCGGGGCTGCCTCGCCGGGCCCACCCTGGCCGATGGCTTCGCCCGAGCCATCGCCGCGGCTCTGGGGCGGTCACCGGTGCATATCGCGGCGGGAAGGGATCGGCCGATCCAGACGCTCTCCTGGTGCACCGGAGGCGCTCAGGATCTCATCGAGGAGGCCGCCGCGCTGGGAGTGGATGCCTATCTGAGCGGCGAGATCTCTGAGCGAACGGCGCATCAGGCCCGTGAGCTCGGCTTGGATTACTTCGCCGCCGGGCATCACGCCACCGAGCGCTACGGCGTGCAGGCCCTGGGTGCGCATCTGGCGGAGCGCTTCGGATTGCAGCACCGGTATTTCGAGGTCCCCAACCCCGCGTGAGTAGCTCAAATCACCTTGACCGCCGCGCGCGAGTTGATGGAGAATTCACGTTTGTTTTGCAGTCCATTCCTATATTCTCAAATCCTAACTGAAGGATGCTCGGCGTCCGACAGGGATGGGGCGCATCCATCCGGCCTACCGGGGGCAACATGTCATGAGTGCACAAGGTGTGGATAGGAAACGGCGGCGCGTACTGGTTGCCGCCACCAGTGTGATGGGGGCCGTGGGAGCCGGCTATGTAGCGGTCCCGTTCCTGGCCTCCATGAATCCGAGTGCGAAGGCTAAAGCGGCCGGCGCACCTGTGGAAGCGGATATCAGCAAGTTGGAGCCCGGTGCACTGCTCCGGGTCAAATGGCGCGGCAAGCCGGTGTGGGTCGTCAACCGCACGCCCGAGATGCTGGCGGCGTTGCCGACCCTGGATACGCAATTGCTCGATCCGGCATCGGAGGCGTCGAAGCAGCCGCCCTACTGCAAAAATCCGCAGCGCTCCGTCAAGCCGGAGTATCTTGTTGCCATCGGGATCTGTACCCACCTCGGGTGCGCGCCGACCTATCGACCGGATTTCGCGCCCGCGGATCTCGGCGCGGAGTGGAAGGGCGGGTTTTTCTGTCCCTGTCACGGCTCCCGCTTCGATCTGGCCGGGCGAGTCTACAAGGGCGTACCGGCACCCGCGAATCTGGAAATCCCCAAGTACGTCTATCTGTCAGACAAGGTCATCCTGGTCGGTGAGGATAAAGGAGCAGCCTGATGAGTGAGCAGACATCTACCTCCGGGTTCCTCGGCTGGATCGACCAGCGATTCCCACTCACCAAGGTGTGGAAGGAGCATCTGGCCGAGTACTACGCCCCCAAGAACTTCAACTTCTGGTACTTCTTCGGCTCCCTCGCCATGTTGGCCTTGGTGATGCAGATCCTGACGGGGGTCTGGCTGGCGATGAGCTACAAGCCCTCTGCGGCGGACGCCTTCGCCTCGGTCGAGTACATCATGCGCGACGTGAATTGGGGCTGGCTGATCCGGTATCTACATTCCACCGGGTCCTCGGCCTTCTTCATCGTGGTCTATCTCCACATGTTTCGCGGGTTGATGTACGGCTCGTATCGCAAGCCCCGCGAGCTGCTGTGGATACTCGGAATGGTTATCTATCTGGCGATGATGGCGACGGCCTTTTTCGGCTACCTATTGCCCTGGGGGCAGATGTCATTCTGGGGCGCTCAGGTGATCGTGAACCTGTTTGCGGCGGTTCCGGTCGTCGGCGAAGACCTGTCGGTGTGGGTGCGTGGCGACTACGTCATCTCGGATGTGACCCTCAATCGGTTCTTCGCCTTCCACTTCCTGGTGCCCTTCGTGCTGGCGGCCCTGGTGTTCATCCATATCGTGGCCCTGCACAAGACCGGCTCCAACAATCCGGACGGCATCGAGATCAAGTACGGGCCCAAAGGCAACCGCTGGGACGACAAGGCGCCGGCGGACGGCATCCCCTTCCATCCCTATTACTCGGTCAAGGACATCGCCGGAGTGGTGGGTTTCCTGTTCCTGTTCTCCGCGGTGGTGTTCTTCGCGCCGGACTTCTTCGGGCTGTTCCTCGAGCCGCCGAACTTCCAGCCGGCGAATCCGCTGCAAACCCCTGCGCACATCGCACCGGTCTGGTACTTCACACCCTACTACGCCATGCTGCGGGCGGTGCCCCCCATGTTCGGCTCCCAGTTCCCCGGCGTGGTGGTGATGTTCGCGGCCATCCTGATCATGTTCGTGCTCCCCTGGCTCGATCGCAGCCCGGTTAAGTCGATTCGCTACAAGGGGCCGGTGTTCAAGATTGCCCTCGCGATCTTCGCCGTCTCCTTCGTGGTGTTGGCCTGGCTCGGCATGATATCGGCCACGCCGCTTAGGACGCTGCTATCCCAGATCTTCACCGTGCTCTACTTCCTGTTCTTCCTGCTGATGCCTTGGTACTCCAAGATCGACAAAACCAAGCCAGTTCCGGAGAGGGTGACGGAATGAAAAAGCTCATCATCGCCTCGATGCTTCTCATCGCTCCCGCCTTCGGCTTCGCATCGGGTGGAGGGGGTGTTGCCCTGGAATCGGCCGACATCAACCTCGCCGACCGGGCATCCCTGCAGCGTGGCGCACAGGTCTTCGTCAACCACTGCATGGGTTGCCATTCGCTACAGTACATGCGCTGGAATCGTCTGGCGGCGGATACCGGTCTCACCGACGCCCAGGTGATGGAGAACTTCGTTTTCACCGACGCCAACGTGGGCTCGCAGATGATTACCTCGATGCGCCCCGAGGAGGCCGAGAAGTGGTTTGGCACGGCGGTTCCGGATCTCACCCTGGTGACCCGATGGCGTTCCCCCGACTGGGTGTATAGTTATCTGAAGAGCTTCTACGCCGATCCGGCACGCCCCTACGGGGTCAATAACACCGTGTTCCCCGACGTGGGTATGCCCCATGTGCTCCAGCCACTCCAGGGGGTGCAAAAGGCGGTTTACCAGGAGCACAAGGACGCTGCAGGGCATACGACGAAGGTATTCGATCACTTCGAAGCCGCTTCCAAGGGGAGCCTAGCGCCGGCAGAATACGACCGCATGGTGCGTGACCTCACGGCCTTCCTGACCTATGCGGGCGAGCCCATGCAGCTTGAGCGCCAGCGACTGGGGGTCTATGTGCTGCTGTTCCTGGCGGTGTTCTTCGTGTTGGCCTATGCCCTGAAGAAGGAATACTGGAAGGACGTGCACTGACGCTGTTGACTTCCGCCTAAAGTGGGGCGCATCGGTTATCATCGACCTATGCGCCCTTTTTCTGTTCGGGCGGGCGTCTCCGCGGTTTTCACGGGCAGACTGCCCGTCTGTGGTCGCGGGAGCGATAATCATGTCACTGTCGGCTAGCAAGAGATCCGTGATGATTCTGTACTCAGATTCCAAGTGTCCCTATTGTCACCGGGTACGCATGGTGCTCGCGGAAAAAGGTATCGCCTGTGATGTGGTCGACGTCGATGTGGCGAACCTGCGCGATGAGCTGATGGACTTCAACCCCTACGGCACGGTGCCTACGTTGGTGGACCGGGATCTCCGGCTCTACGAATCGCGCATCATCATGGAGTATCTCGACGAGCGTTTTCCCCATCCCCCCCTGCTGCCCGTCGATCCTGTCTCCCGCGCCAGCGCCCGGCTCTACATGTATCGCGTCGACCGGGATTGGTACAAGCTGGCGGACCTCATCGACAAAGGCACCGCCCCTGAGGTGGCGCGGGGTCGCAAGGAGCTGCGCGAGAGCCTGTTAGCAACGGCACCGGTGTTTGCCGCCAAGCCCTACTTCATGAGCGACGAATTTTCGCTCGTCGACTGCAGCATCGCGCCGTTGCTGTGGCGGCTGCCTGCGCTAGGGGTTGAGCTCCCGGTACAGGCGCGGGCGGTTCATGAGTACGCCACGCGTCTGTTCGAGCGGGAGGGTTTTCGCGCCAGCCTGACCGAGGATGAGCGTGACATGCGGGAGGCCGCCTAGCCGGCTCTGACTTGGCGATGGCGCCAATGACCCCGACCCGGCCCTATCTGATCCGGGCCTTTTACGACTGGATCGTCGACAACGGTTTCACCCCCTACATGCTCGTGGATGCAGGCGTTGCGGGGGTGATCGTGCCGACCCAGTTCGTGCAGGAAGGCAAGATCGTGCTGAATCTCAGCCCCACCGCAGTTCGTAACCTTGACCTCGGCAATCAAGAGGTCCGCTTTGGTGCCCGCTTCAGCGGGGTGGCCATGGAGGTGAGGGTGCCCCCCGCGGCTGTGCTGGGTATCTACGCGCACGAGAACGGCCGGGGCATGCTGTTTCCCGCGGAAGAAGAGCCGCAGGCGGAGCCAACCCCGCCCGATGCCGAGCCCGAACCGCCGCGGCCCCCCAGGGAGCGCCCAACGCTCAAGGTGATCAAGTAGCTCAGGCGTCGCTCGGGTGCTGGGGTAGACCCAGGGTCAGCTCTTCGAGCTCCAGGCCCACCAGGATCAAGTAACCGGTGTGCCTTCCGACGCCTTCCTCGCTGAAGTCGAACCGATACACCCGGCGCCAGCGCAACTGATCCGCGCGTCGGCGCACACCCAGGCGGTATAGCGACACGGTCTGGTCGAGGAATTGGAGGTTCCGCCGCTCGCAGGCCGCGCGGCCTATGCCGGTGGCGATCTCACGGGCGCGCAGGCTGTCGAGCCAGAACCAGCCGAGCAGAATCAGGGCAGAGAGCGCGAGCAGGTTGTCCATCGGCCTTGGTATTGGTGGGGACCGCCGACATTGGGTAAAGTGGTCCGGCGGTATCGGGAGGGGCAATGGTAAGGGGAGTCGCCGCGATGGGAAAGATAGGAATCCGAATCGGCGATATCACCTCGGCTCGAGGCCGATGCCATTGTCAATGCCGCCAACCCGACTCTCGGCGGAGGCGGCGGGGTGGATGGCGCCATCCATCGTGCGGCCGGTCCGGATCTCCTCCGACTCTGCCGCACCTTGGGTGGCTGCCCCACGGGCGAGGCGCGCATCACCCCCGGCTTTCGCCTGCCGGCGAAGTGGATCATCCACGTGGTCGGTCCCGTCTGGCACGGCGGGGGGCACAACGAAGCCGCCCTACTGCAGAGTGGCTACGACAACGCCTTCCGCTTGGCGGCCGAGCGGGGAGCGCACACCCTGGCATTTCCGTCTATTAGCACGGGGGTGTACGGCTATCCGAAACGGGAAGCTGCCCGCATCGCACTAGAGGCGATGCGGGCCTGGAAAAGCCGTTTTGACCGCATCCTCGCCTGTTGTTTCACCGCCGCCGACGCCGCCATTTATCAAGAACTTTGCCCGGCTCGCAAGCCGGAGCCGTAGGGGGAACCGCAGTGAGCCTATTGTCTTGGCTGGACAGGGTACCGCTCTGGGCGCTTGTGCTCGCGGTGCTGTTGCTGGGGCTTGCGCCCTTCGTTCCTGAGCCCCACGTCTGGGAGAAGCTCAAGATGTTGGCCGCAGGTACCCTGACCCGGCCCATCGACATCTTCGATCTCTGTCTGCACGGGTTACCATGGGTCGTTCTCGCCGTGAAACTGGTACGCGACCGGCGCCGCAGCCGAGCCTAGCGGTTATCCCGCGGGTGGCTGCTGCGTCCGATGGGCGGCCCCCGCAGCCTCGCTACGCTGGGTGATGGGGCGCGGGGTGGATCTCGAGCGCCTGAGTCCGGAGCAGATCCGGCAGCGAATCGTCCACCGCCCGCCGCGGGCCTATGGCGAGGCCTATCCGGCGGGGTTTTTCCCCGCCCCGCCCGCGCCTGCGGCGGTTCTCATGCCGCTTTTTCGTCACCAGGATGGCTGGCGCTTGTTGTTCATTCGCCGGGCGGACAGCGCAAGTGATCGCCACGCGGGGCAGGTGGCCTTCCCCGGTGGCCGGCTCGAGTCCGCGGATGGCGGGCCGGTTGTCGCGGCACTGCGTGAGGCACGCGAGGAGATCGGGCTCGATCCCTCAGAGGTCTGCGTGCTCGGGTCTCTCGGGGCCTATCGAACGGTAACCAACTTCGTGGTGACACCGGTGGTTGGGATCATCCCCTGGCCGCTTGCGCTCACACCGGCGATCACCGAGGTCAGCCGGATTTTCAGCATCCCTTTGAGCTGGCTCGGGCGAGCGGATAGCCACCGATTGTGCGCCCGCACGCTGGGGCCCGCGGGGACTCCGATTCCCGTGGTCTACTTTGAGCCCTACGATGGCGAGATCCTCTGGGGTGTGAGCGCCCGTATCACCCTCGGCCTGATTGAAGCGCTGGGTGAGCGGCCAGCGCCCATTCGTAGCGAACCCGCCGGTTAGGTGCCGCCCGCGAGCTGGGAAGCAAGCGGCTGCGCGACCCGATCAAAGCGCCGGCGCCACGGGTGCGCCTGGCCTCACCGGTAGGTTGACTTCGGGAAAGCATGGGGCAGCCCGTGCCCAGTACTGCCACCAAATCGTTGGCCCTCCTCAGGGCCTATTCGAAGGCCCCGCGCCGGGGTGCGCGGCTTGGGGGGAAAGCCACAAGAAGGCCGGCTCGTCGGCAAGCTCCACGCGTGATCTTGGCGCTATCACGGCGCCCGCGCTAGGTGAAGACCTCGGCGTCTGCCATTGAGGTCTCTACCCCTTCAAGGGGGCCCCGAGCGTCGCCCAGCATTCGCTGCAACTCCTGGACCAGGACCTCCTGGTAGGGCCGCCGATATCTTCAGTGCCCGGATCCGATCATCGCTGAAGAACAGGCTGAGGTAGTGGGCAGGGGTCTGGTTGAAGGCGCGGATTCTTGCCGTGCCGAAGCGCTCGTCCAAGGGGTGAGAACGCGCCTAACAGTGGAGCTCGAGCCCCGGGAACTGTTGGCGAAATGCCGCCTCGTCGAACCGCAGGCTCACCCGGTCCAGGGCAAGGTCGATCTCTGGGTCGCCGCTGAGGCTGAGTAGTAGCAGGTCGGCTCGAAGCTGGCCGTCTTTGGTGAATACGAGCCAGAAAAAGGGTCCTGCGACCATCAGGATTAGCATGAGCCTCTTGAATACCGTATGCAGTCCCTGGGCTGTCTCTTGACCTGATGGAGAGGGTTTCACCTGGGCCGAAGGCAAAACGGACTAGCCACCGCCAGAGTCGAGGCTCACGGCGGTTCTGCGGGGCACGCAGCGCCGGACCTCGGTGAGGAGCATCCCCTTGCCTAGGTGTCAGTCGTCCGTCGACGCCCATTCCAAAGCGGCGATCTCCTCCGTGTCCTCGTCGTATTCCTCGGCCTCCGCAATGGTCTCCTCGCGCCGGCGACGGGCTACGGGGCCCCGCTCCGGGACGCCGAAGGAACGTCCCCCGCGAGGGGAAAATCCCACCTTGGCTTGCGCGTAGCCGCTTTGCAGGGATGCCACGAGGCTCTGCTCCTCGGGTCGCAGGGTCCGGAGCTTCGCATCGACGATCTCTCGGCTGTATTCCAGGATGCGCTGGCGCTCGAGGTTGAAGAGGTAGACCGTCTTGCTGTTGCCGGTACTCAGACCAGGATCCAAGAGCACCGGAGTGCTCTTTGTCCCCGCATTGAGGTAGCCGTACCATAAATCTTTTTCGCTCATCGCTGGTGTCCCTGGGGTCAGTCAAGGTGCGGAAGCGAAATTTAGGGATAAAAATGGTTTTCTACAACCACTACGACTGCTGCAGCGCAAAAATTTCTAGGCTGTTGCGTCCGATACCGCGGGTGGATGGGACTATTTACTGCCACCATGCCCGGTCGCAGGCAGGAAGGTGCGCAGCCTCAGGCTGTTGCTGACCACGAATAGGCTTGAGAGGCTCATGGCCGCGGCGGCCAGCATCGGATCGAGGAGGTGGCCCAGGAGCGGAAAGAATGCCCCAGCGGCAAGTGGAATCAGCACCAGGTTGTAGGCGTAGGCCCAGAAGAAGTTGCCCTTGATGGTGCCGAGGGTCCGTCGGGCCAGGCCGATCGCGTTGGTGATCCCGCGCAGGTCGCCGGAGAGGAGAATGACTTCGCCGGTTTCGATCGCGATGTCAGTGCCGGTGCCCAGGGCGATGCCAACATCGGCCTGCGCCAGCGCTGGGGCGTCGTTGATCCCATCCCCGGCGAAGGCTATCCGGCGGCCCCCCTGCTGCAGTCGTGCCACCTCGGCCGCCTTCTCTGCCGGGCGGATATCTGCCAGTATCCGCTCGATGCCTGCCGCCTCGGCGATGGCCTGAGCTGCCCCGAGGTGATCGCCGGTCAACATTACCACCTCGAGCCCCAGGGCGCGGGCGGCGCGCACCGCCTCTCGGCTCCCTTCCTTGAGCGGGTCGGCGATGCCGAGGACGGCCAGCAGCCGGCGGTCGACCGCTGTCAGGATCGGGGTCCTCCCCGCTGCGGTGAGTCTTTCACCGTGGGCGTCCGCTTCGGCGCCGACTTCCACGCCCTGTTGGGCGAGGAAGGCCCGCGAGCCCACCACTACCTCCCGTTCCCCCACTCGTGCCAGTACGCCCAGACCCGGTAGCGCCTCGAAGGCACTCGCCCGGGTCTGAGGCAGCCCCCGCGCCTTGGCGGCGCGTAGGATCGCCCGGGCGATGGGATGCTCGCTGTCGTGCTCGGCGGTGGCGAGCAATCGGAGGGCTTCCTCCTCCGTCTCGCCGAAGGGGATCAGCTCGGTGAGCGTGGGTTCCCCCCGGGTGAGGGTTCCGGTCTTGTCGAGCACCAGGGTATCCACCCGGGCCAGCGCTTCGAGCGCGCTGCCGCGACGAAACAGGATGCCCAGCTCTGCGCCCCGTCCGGTGCCCACCAGGATTGCGGTGGGGGTGGCCAGGCCCATGGCACAGGGGCAGGCCACCACCAGCACACTCACCGCGGCGACGAAGGCGTAGTTGAGCGCCGGGCTCGGTCCGAGCAGCAGCCATGCGACGAAGGTGAGTAGTGAGATGCCCATGACCAGGGGCACGAAGACGCGGGCGATGCGGTCCGCCAGTGCCTGGATCGGCGGCTTGCCACTCTGGGCCTCCGCCACCAACCGCACGATCTGGGCCAGCACCGTCTCCGCCCCGACCTTTTCCGCGCGGAAACGGAAGGCACCGTTTTGGTTCAGGGTGCCGCCCACCACCGCGCTGCCAGCGGTCTTGGCCACTGGGACGGGCTCGCCGGTCAGCATCGACTCGTCCACCCAGCTCGCCCCCGAGGTGACCACCCCGTCCACCGGGATCCGCTCGCCGGGCCGCACCGCGACCTCGTCCCCTGGCTGGACGGACTCGATCGGCATCTCCCGTTCCTGGGCGTCACGAATCACCCGAGCGGTACGTGCCTGCAGCCCCAGCAGTCGGCGGATCGCGCCGGAGGCGCTGCCCTTGGCCCGGGCTTCGAGGTATTTGCCGAAGAGGATCAGGGTGATAATGCTGGCGGCGGCCTCGAAATAGCGGTGCGCCGTCCCCGCCGGGAACCACGCGGGGGCCACCAGCGCGAGGAGGGAATAGAAATAGGCGGCCAGGCTGCCGATGGCCACCAGGCTGCTCATCCCGGGACTCAGGCTGGTGAGCTCCGCCCAGGCGTGGCGCAGGAAGCGCCGGCCGGCGAAGAACAGCACCGGGGTGGTCAGGGCTAGCTCAAGGATCCCGCGACCGCCGTGCCCGAGTCGGTCGTCCATCCAATGATCCAGGCCGGGGGCGAGCATAGGGCCCATGCTCACCAGGAGCAGCGGTAGCGTCAGGCCGAGCGCCAGCCCCAGATCTCGACGCAGCGAGTCCTGGTGCGGGCTGGGAAGGGGATCGCTCGCAGTCGCGGCCGAGCTGGGAACCTGGTAGCCGGCCGCGCGGATGGCAGAGTGAAGCTGGGCCTCGCTCAGGGTGTCGGGGAGAAACCGCACCCGGGCGCGCTCGCTGCCTTGGTTCACCGTAACCTCCAGCACCCCCGGAAGCCTCCGGAGCACCCGCTCGATGCGCGCGGCGCAGTTGCCGGTAGTCATGCCGTCGATGGGGATCGACACCGTCTGCTCCACGGGCTCGTAGCCCGCTGAGCGCACCGCCTCGAGCAGCGAGCGGATGGGCACCGCCTCGAAGCGAACCGTGGCGATCTCCGCCGCCAGATTCACGCTCGCCGCCTCTACCCCCGCCTGGCGCAGCAGGGTGCGCTCGACCCGGCCGCTACAGTTGGCACAGGTCATGCCACGTACGCCGAAGCGGATCTCCTCGGTCATCGGGTGATCGCGCCGTCTAAGGGATCGCCATCGGGGTGCTCAGCGCCTGGGAATGGATCGGCAGCCACTGATCGATTCGCGAGCAATCAGGGCAGATGTGCCCGATAGCCCTCGTTAGTCGCCGCGGCGATCAGGGCGGCGGGGTCGGCGGTGCCTTCCACCTGGGCGCACTGGCTGTGGCGATCGACCTTGGTTACCTGGGTCACACCGGGTACCGCGCCGAGCGCCCTGCGCACCGCCATCTCACAGTGGCCGCAGGTCATGCCTTCTACCTTGAGCTCGATCATGGTGTTGTCTACCTCGCTTAGGCCAACGAAAAAAATCATCTCCGCACTGGGAGGTGCGCCAGAATCAAGCGACCCCACAGGGAACCCCTAAGTTCCGCTCAACCGCTGCGACCCGGCGCCAGTCGATCCAGCCGCAACCGCTCGCGCTCGTCGAACAATCGCCGCGAGCCGAGCCAGATCGCCACCAGGCTGCCCAGGCCGGTGCCGGCGGCGATCAGGAACAGGATCATGAGCTGATACTTCGCCGCCTCCATCGGTGGACTGCCGGCGAGAATCTGACCGGTCATCATTCCCGGCAGGCTTACGATGCCGGCGGTGGCCGTGGCGTTGATGATGGGGATCAGGCCGGCGCGCAGCGCGTCCTGCCGGAGCAGAGCGATGGCACTACTCCAGTCATGCCCGAGGGAGAGGCGAGCCTCGATCTGTCCGCGCTGGTCCCAGGCGGCGCGGGTGAGGTTGTCCAGGCTGATGGCGATGCCGCTCATGGTGTTGCCGAGCAACATCCCGAGCAGCGGAATCAGGTACTGGGGCTGGTACCAGGGCTCCACGCGGATGATCACCAGCAAGGCAAACAGGGTGACGCTGAAGGAGGAGAGGAACATCGAGAGGCTGCCGAGACCCATGCCCCAGGACCCGCGGAAGCGCCGCTTCTGCCGTGCCATGACCTCGTAGCCGGCCGCCAGCAGCATCCCGAGCGACAGGAGCCCGATTAGCGGCAGGCTCCTCTGGGCGAACAGCACGTTCAGCACTAGCCCCAGCAGGGCGAGCTGCACGCTGCTGCGGGCCGCGGCGATCAGGAGGCGCCGCTCCACCCCCAGGCGCAGGCGCCAGGAGATCAGGGCGAGAATCACCACCAGGGCAGCGGCGAGCCCGAGATCGAAGAGGCTGAGCGTGATTAGTTGCACCTCTGCTCCGTCACCAGTAATCCCTCCTCGATGCGATAGCAGGCTCCGCCCAGGCGCCGGCGCTGCTCAGGGTCGTGGCTCACCCAGAGCACCGCGGCCCCCTGGGTTCTGCGGTAGCGTTCCACTAGGTCCTCCACCCGCTCCCGATTGGGCGGGTCGAGATTGGCGGTAGCCTCGTCGAGCAGCAGTGCCTGCGGGGCGTTGTCGAGCAGGCGGGCAAGGGCCAGGCGCTGGCGCTCCCCGGTGGAGAGCCGTCGCACCTCCCAGCCGAGCACTTCAGGGCCGAAGCCGAGGCTCCCCAGGAGGTCGTGGTCCGGGGAGGAGAAGTGCGCGCCCACCTGCTCGCCCCACCAGTGGCTCTCCGCCGGCAGAAACCCCACGCGTTGGCGCCAGGTTGGGCCCGTGAGGGCCGAGCGGGCTGTGCCGTCGAGGAATGCCTCGCCGGGGTGGGGATCGAGGTCGGCGATGGCGCGCAGCAGCAAGGTCTTGCCGGACCCCGAGGGGCCGTACAGGAACGCGAGCCCGCCCGCCTTGATCTTCAGGTCCACCGGCTGCAGCCCTAGCGGGCACAGCCCCTGCAGCCTCAGGCTGGCCATCAGCGGCGCCGAAAGGCGAGGTCCCGCGCCGGCTGCCCGAGGCGCTCGCCACGCTGCTCGAAGCGGGTGCGCGGGCGCCAAGCGGGACGCGGGAAGAACTGCCCCGCACCGGCCAGGTTCTCGAACCAGGGGCCAGCGCGGCCGAGCGCCGCCAGCATCTGATCGGCGTAGTCGGGCCAGTCGCTGGCGGCGTGAAACAGACCGTCCGGTTGCAGCACCCGCGCCAGCAGGCCCACGAGCTCAGTGGTCACCAGGCGGCGCTTGTGATGGCGCTGTTTCGGCCAGGGGTCGGGGAACAGGAGATAGACGGCCGCGAGAGTCGCCTCCGCCAGGCCGGTTCGCAGCAGCTCTAGCGCATCCTGCCGCAACACCCGCACGTTGGGGATCTCGCGTTCCTCCAGCGCCCGCAGCAGGCGGCCGATGCCGGGACGGTGTACCTCCACACCGAGGAAGTTCCCCTCAGGGGCCGCCTGGGCCAGTCCGAGCAGGGTTTCACCGTTGCCAAAGCCGATCTCGAGAGAGACCGGGCGGTGGTTGCCGAACAGGGCGTGGAGATCGAGCGGAGCCTCACCGGGCTGCCAGTCCACACCGAAGCGGGGCCACAGCCGCTCGATGGCCCGTTGCTGGCCGGGGGTGATGCGTCCCTCGCGCAGCACGAAGCTGCGTACAGCGCGCCGCGCGGTGGCGGTCTCCATCAGTGGGTGCGGAGGGCCGCGCCGTGGCTGGGGCGGGGCCCGGTCCGGCTGTGCGCCAGGCCGGGGTGGATCGCGATCAGAAGAACAGGCCTTCGAGGGGGGAGGAGGCGGAGGCAAAGCGTTTCGCCGGCATGCGGCCGGCGAGAAAGGCCTCCCGTCCCGCCTCGATGGCCTTGCGCATGGCGTTGGCCATGAGGATGGGGTCCCGCGCGGCGGCAATGGCGGTGTTCATCAAGACGCCGTCGCAGCCAAGCTCCATGGCGATTGCGGCATCCGAGGCGGTGCCCACGCCGGCATCCACCAGGATCGGCACCCGGGCGTTCTCGACGATGGTGAGGATGTTGAGGCGGTTGCGGATGCCGAGCCCCGAGCCGATGGGGGCGGCGAGCGGCATCACCGCGATACAGCCGAGCTCCTCGAGCCTTTTTGCCATCACCGGGTCGTCATTGGTGTACACCATCACCTGAAAGCCGTCCGCGATCAGCTCCTTGGCCGCCTCCAGGGTGGCCACCACATCGGGAAAGAGGGTCTTTTCGTCGCCGAGCACCTCCAGCTTCACCAGGTTATGCCCGTCCAGAAGCTCGCGGGCGAGGCGACAGGTGCGTACTGCGGTCTTGGCGTCGTAGCAGCCGGCGGTGTTGGGGAGGATGGTGAAGCGTTCGGGCGGGAGCACCTCGAGGATGTTGGGCTCGTCGCGGTTCTGGCCGATGTTGGTGCGACGCACCGCAACCGTGACGATCTCGGCCCCGCTGGCCTCAATGGCGGCTCGGGTCTGCCGCAGATCCTGGTATTTGCCGGTGCCCACCAGCAGGCGGGAGTGGTAGCTGCGGCCGGCGAGGCTGAAGGTGTCGAGGGTCGCTGGGGTTTCGGTTGGCATGCTCGTGGCTCAGGGGTGCTTGGCTGGGGCTGTGAGGGTTTCAGTGGGTGAGCGGTCGGCGACGCTCAGTGGTGGGATGCTGGCAATAGGGGGGTGATCTCAGCCGCCACCGATGGCCTGGATGATCTCCACCCGATCCTCGGGGGCAAGACGGTGCTCCGCCAGCGCGCTGCGGGGGATCACCGCCTCGTTCACTTCCACCGCGAAACGTTCGCTGCGCACCCCTAGCCGCTCGATAAGGGCGCTAAGGCCTAGATCGTCGGGCACATCGGTGTGGGTGCCGTTGAGGTAGATCTGCATCGCTGTACAGCGCGGCCCGATTGTTGTAAAGAGGTCGAATTCTACATTACCCACCCAAGGTTGTGACCCGGATTCTCCGAAGGAGGCACCTCTTGTCTGATTGGAGCGACGATCGGATCTCCGTTGAGGTTGCCCGTACCCTCGATGGGCTGTTCGCCGAGCGTGTGCGCCGCTCACCGGATGGACCCGCCTACCGCGCGCCAACCCGCGAGGGTGGCGAATGGGTAGAGCTCACCTGGACGGAGATGGCGGCGCAGGTAGCCCTTTGGCGGGAGGCCATGCGGGCGGAGGGTCTGGTCGCGGGGCAGCGGGTGGCGGTGCTGATGCGCAATTGCCCCCAGTGGGTGCTGTTCGATCAGGCGGCACTCTCGCTCGGACTCGTCGTGGTGCCCCTGTATGTTGAGGATCGCCCCGAGAACGCGGCCTACATCTTTCAGGACGCGGACGTCAAGCTGCTCCTGGTGCAGGACGCCGCCCGCTGGCGGAGACTCGCGCCGGCGGTCGGCGACGGGTCCAATCCGGGCCGGGTGATCCTTCTCGAGGGGGGCGAGGAGGCAAACCGTCTGGCGGAGGTGGACCCGCGAGTGATGACAGCGGAGTCCTGGTTGCCGGAGAAGGCGGCCCCACGGGTGCCGGGGCGCAACGGCGACCCCGCCAGTCTCGCCACCATCGTCTACACCTCCGGAACCACCGGCCGGCCTAAGGGGGTGATGCTCAGTCACCACAACATCCTCTCCATCGCTCACGCGGGGCTCTCCACCATCGACTGCTATCGGGAGGACGTCTTCCTCTCCTTCTTGCCCCTGTCCCATATGCTGGAGCGGACGGCGGGCTACTACCTGCCGATGATGGCGGGATCGGTGGTGGCCTATGCCCGCTCGGCGGCCCACCTGGCCGAGGATCTACAGGTGGTGCGGCCCACCCTGATGATTGCAGTCCCAAGGGTGTTCGAGCGCGTCTATCAGCGCCTGCAGGAACAGGTGTCGCGGCGTTCCCTGCCGATTCGCTGGCTGTTCCGTCTCGCCGTCGATGTGGGCTCGAAGCGCTTCGCGCACGCGCAGGGTCGGGGACCCTGGCGTCCCGAGCTATTGCTCTGGCCCTGGCTGTCCAAGCGGGTGGCCGCGCCGATCCTCGATCGTCTGGGGGGGCGGCTGCGGGTGGCGGTGAGCGGTGGAGCCGCTCTGCCCAAGGAGGTGGGACGCCTGTTCATCGGGCTGGGACTGCCCTTGTGCCAGGGCTATGGGCTCACCGAGGCGAGCCCGGTGGTCAGCGTCAACCCGGTGGGAGACAACGACCCCGAGAGCGTCGGCGTTCCCCTGCCGGGGGTGAGCGTGCGGCTGGGTGAGGACCAGGAGCTTCTGGTGAAGGGACCGGGCAATATGCTGGGCTACTGGGACAATCCCGATGCCACCTCCGAGATGCTCGACCCCGAGGGGTGGCTGCACACGGGTGACGTGGCCCACATCGAGCAGGATCACATCCATATCACCGGCCGCATCAAGGACATCCTGGTGCTCTCCAACGGCGAGAAGGTGCCGCCCGGCGACCTGGAGATGGCGATCCTGCTCGACCCCCTGTTCGAGCAGGTGCTGCTCGTCGGCGAGGGAAAGCCCTTTCTCAGCGCTCTGGTGGTGCCCGGTGCCGAGCGCTGGCCGGCCTTTGCCAAGGGCTATGGCTTCGAGCCCTCGGACCCCGCCGCCCTCCGCGATCCCCGGGTGCGCAAGGCGGTGATCGCGCACATCGCGCGCACCCTGCAGGACTTTCCAGGCTACGCCAAGGTTCGGCGGGTGGCGCTGCTCGCCGAGCCCTGGAGCGTGGAGAATGGGCTGATCACACCCACCCTCAAGGTGCGGCGAAACGAGGTGCTGCGCCGTTATCACAAGCAGGTCGACGCCCTCTACTCGGGGGATGGCCCGTGAGGCAGCCCTTGCAGCCCCAGCGCGGTGTGCCTAAAATCAGCGCTCCCGCGGGTGTAGTTCAATGGTAGAACTTCAGCTTCCCAAGCTGATAGCGTGGGTTCGATTCCCATCACCCGCTCCAATTTCTCCCCCGCACCGAAGTCCCCGACGCGCGACCCTTCGGTGGGCAATGCCTCACCCGATGCGCCGGCAGCGGACCGCCTCCCGAGTGGTCTCCGCGTTGCTCTGTCTCGCGGGGGTGTCCCTGGGGCCAGTGGCATCCGCGGGACTTCCCGATCCGCTCGGCCTCGAGCAGGCGCTTGGGTCTGCACCAACCCACCCGCGGGTGCAGCTCGGCGCCGAGGTTTTGCCGCGCTTTCCGCGCCGCCAGCCGCTGTTCCTGGACTGCCATGGTCTGGCCTTTAGCAGTGCCCGAGGTCTGGACCCGGAGCAGGCACAGGCCGGTGGCCCACTTCTGAGTCCCCTGGCGGCTCAGCAGCTCGAGATCCTCGAGCGCTTTTTCGACGTCATCCTGGCCGACCTGAGTTTCAGTCGCTACAGTGAGGCCATGGCGGTGGCCTACATCCAGTTCGATCGGGCCAACGTTCGCCGTGAGCTGGGTCAGTATTCCCCGTTGCAGGTCGCGGAGCTCGAGACCACCTACCAGGAGCTGCGCCAGCGACGCGCGGCCAGCGAGGCGGCGCAGCGGCTCACCCGTGCCCTGTTGGCGCAGGCCCTGGGTCAGCCTGGGGATTTGCCGCGAGAGCTCCACCCGCCCACCCTGGCGCCACCGCCACGCGATCTCCCGGAGCTGGAAGGGGTGGTCGCCGCGGCCGTAGCGGGCAATCGCTGGCTCGCGAGTCTGCAGCAGGGTCGCGGTGAGGCGGATCGGCGCCTGATCGACGGCGAGCTGCGCCTGCAGGCCGTGGAGCTCATACTGCGCCTGCAGGCGCTGGGGGCGGTAGAGACGTATGCCCGGAGTGAGGGCCTTTGGCGGGATCTCAACCTCGAGGAGAGCCGTGTACTCTATGAGCGCGAATTCCGTGCCGACCTCGGATTCTCCATGAGTCAGCAGACCAAGGCGCGGATGCAGGAGCAGCAGGTAGCCTATTGCCAGGCCCTGGCCTGGGCCGAGCTCAACGCCCTGCAGGGAAAACCCTTGTCGCCCTCGGCGGGAGATTAACGATGCGCCGGTGGCTGGCTTGCGCCCTGTTTCTGTCGATCCCGACATCGTCCTTGGCCGCGATGCAGCTCAAGGGCTGGATCGAGTGGGTGCAGAAGGTGGAGATGCGGGTGCTGGAGAGCGGCGTGGTCGAGGAGGTGGTGGTGGCCGCGGGCCAGCGGGTGAAGCAGGGCGAGCTCCTCCTGCGCATGGATCAGCGGGAGGCCAAGGCCAACCGGCTGGAGATGCGTGCCCGGGTGGCGCGGGCGAAGATCGGTACGGAAAAGGCCCGCCGCGAGCTCGAGCGCACCCAAGAGCTGTTCGATCGTGGACTGATCGCGGCCGAGGAGCTCAAGGACGCGGAGCTCAAGGGGGCCGCTGCCGACGCCGACGAGCAGGCGGCCAAGGCGGCCGAGGCGGCTGCCGAGGTGGCCCTCGAGCGCACCGAGCTGCGCGCGCCCTTCGATGGCGTTGTGGTCGCGCGCAACGCCTGGCGGGGCGAGGTGGTGTACAAGACCCTGCAGCAGGAGCCCCTGCTCGTTGTCGCCCCCGACGACAAGCTGCTCGCCCGCGCTCTGGTGACGGCCGAGGTGCTCCGCCTGCACCGTCCCGGGCAGGCGGCACGGGTGAACGTTTTGGGTCAGGCGCGGGAGGCCCGGATCTACAGCCTAGGGGTGGAGGCGGTGCGTGTGGAGCTGCAGGGGGCGGTTTATCCACTCGATGTGATCTTCGAGCGCCATCCCAACGAGCTGCTCCGACCCTCCGAGGCGGTGCAGATCCTCTTGCCCTGATCCAGGGCGCCGGTGCAGACGGCCATTCCCCGCCCTTAATTCCCCATGCAGCGTCTCTACCAGGCCCGCGACCGCATCGAGGCCCAGTTTCTCCTCGACCACCTGGCCCGCCAGGGGTTTTCGGCCACGCTGCTCGGCGACTATCTCGCCGGCGCCGCTGGCGAGCTGCCGGTGGACATCTATCCCACCCTCTGGCTGGTCGAGGACGCCGACCTGCCGCGCGCCCGCGAGGTTCTTGCCCGCTTCCTCGCCGAGGCGCAGGCCGAGGTGGGGCCCCCTTGGGACTGTCCTCGTTGTGGGGAGACGGTGGAAGGGGCATTCGAGCTGTGCTGGAATTGTGGCAGCGGTCGTCCCTGAGGTCTGGCCACCGGCAGCGGGCGATCCGCGGGGGGAACACTAATGCCCAAGCGATGGAAGATTCTCGCCGCCCTGATCGCGTTGCCGGTGCTGCTGCTCGGGCTAGCGGCCCTCATCGTCCCCCTGGCCTTCGATGCCAACGATCTCAAGGATGCGATCACCACCCGGGTCAAGCAGGCCACGGGTCGGGACCTGCGCATCGAGGGCCCCATCGGCCTGTCGGTATTTCCCTGGCTTGGCTTTGAGATCCGCGACCTTACCCTGGGTAACGCCCCTGGTTTCGGCGAGCAGCCCTTCGCGGTGGTGAAGACCGCCCAGGTGCGGGTGAGGCTCTGGCCCCTGTTGAGTCGGCGCCTGGAAGTGGGCAGGGTCCGAGCCGAGGGGGTCCGGCTCAACCTGAGCCGCGATGAGCGCGGCAGCACCAATTGGGACGACCTTGCCGCCCGCGATCGCCCGCCGAAGGCGCCCGGCAGCGAGCCATCCCCGGTGCCCGCCGTCGAGGGGGCTGCCCTCGCGGCGCTGGCGATTCAGGGCGTGGAGATCAGCGACACCGAGCTCGACTGGGACGATCGCCAAGGCGGGCAGCACCTCGCCCTGCGCGGGATCCGCCTCAGCAGCGGAGCCATCGAGCCCGGCAGGCCGGTGGACCTGCGGTTGACGGCTCAGATGGAAAGCAGGGTGCCGGCGTTGAGGGGCGGCATCGAGTTCAGCGCGAGCGTCCAGACCGGGGCCTCCCTGCGCCAGGCCAGGGTCGATCCGCTGCGGATCGCGGTGGCCGATCTGCGGGTCGGGGAAGGCCTCTACGGGCAGGCGGTGCTCCAAGCCGAGCTCGATGTGGATCTCGACGCGCACCGGCTCAGCCTCAGGCCGTTGCAGATTACCTCCCTGGAGCTTCGCAGCCCTGAACGCTGGTCGGTCAATGCCGAGTTGAGCGCGGGGGTGACCGGGGACCTGGCTGCGGGGATCTATCGGGTCGAAGATCTCAGGCTGGCCGCCGAGGCTGCAGGCAAGCGGCTGCCCCCGGGTCGGCTGAAAGCCGAGGTGGAAACCCGCTTGGTTCTCGACTGGCCCCGGCAGACCCTGACCGCGGACGATCTCCGGGTTCGATCCGGCGCCCTGGCGCTATCGGCCGAGGTGGAGGGTCGGCAGCTCCGCGGTGCGTCCGTCTTCAGCGGAAACCTGGTCCTCGCCGAGCTCAATCCGCGGGAGTGGCTCCGGCAGACCGGCCTGCCGGTTCCGGCGACCGCCGATCCTGGGGTCCTACAGCGCTTGAGCGCCCGCTTCGGCTGGCATTTCGCCGAGGACCGGCTGCGGCTAGAGGGGCTAGAGGCAAGGCTCGACGACAGCACCCTGGGGGGCAGTGCTGCCATCGCCCATCTGGCGCGTCCGGGCTACCGCTTCGAGCTCGAGCTCGATCGCATCGACCTCGATCGCTATCTCCCGGCAGCCGCGCCGCGGCCGGCGGGCGTGGCGCCCCAGGTGGGTGCCACGCCTCAGCCCTCGGGCCCGGTGGTCCCGCTGCTCCCGGTAGATTGGGTCCGCGACCTCGATCTCGATGGCCAGATCCGCATCGGCGATCTCACCCTCTCGCGCCTGCGGGTGCAAAAGGCCCTGATCCGGGTCCGTTCACAGGAGGGCCAGCTCAACCTCGACAACCAGGTCGAGGGTTTCTATCAGGGCAGCCTTCGGGGCCGGTTCGGACTGGACGCTCGCGGTAAGACGCCGAAGCTCAGCCTGGACCAGCAGGCCAGCGGTATCGAGACGGGGCCCCTGCTCCAGGACCTCACGGGCGAGGCGCGTGTCACCGGCAACGGCCAGATTGGCGCCCGCCTCACCACCGAGGGCGACACCGAGCTTGCGGCCCGGCGCAACCTCAACGGCGATCTGCAGGTCGGGTTGCGCGACGGGGCGGTGCGTGGGCTCAATCTCGCCCAGGTGATCCGCGACACGAAGGCGCGCCTCAAGGGCGAAGTGCCCGGGCCAAGCCAGGGGCCGGTGCAGACCGATTTCTCGGAGCTTGAGGTCCGCGCCGATGTCCGCAACGGCGTGCTCGACGACGACCTGACCGCTAAGTCGCCGTATCTGCGGGTGACGGGCAACGGCAAGCTCGATGTCAACACCGAAACCCTTGACTATCGGCTCATGCCGGTGATCGTCGGCACGTCCAAGGGAGCCGGCGGCAGGGATCTGGAGGAGTTGAAGGGGTTCCCGATTCCGGTTTATGTGACGGGTACCTGGTCGGAGCCCAAGTGGCGGGTGGACCTCGCCGCCGTCGCCACGGAAGTGGGCAAGACCCGGCTTAAGGACAAACTGGATCAGAACGAGGGCGAGGCGCTGGAGAGGCTCGACAGGAAGCTGGAGGGGAAGACCGGCATCAAGGGGCTTGGTCAGGGGCTGCGGGACCTGCTTGGGCGATGAGGGTCAGTCAGACGCCCGAACATCGGCCGGGTGTGCCAGAGCGCTCCGTCCCCGCAACCCGTTCCGGGGCGTCGCTCTGGGCGGGTCTTGCGCGCTGCCTGATCGGGCTAGCGGCCGCCTGGCCCCTGCTGGCGGGCGGGGCTGAGGTTCAGCGTTTCGAGCTCGAGCGGATTGGCAACCGCTACAGCGTTTCAGTCACCGCCACCCTGGATGCCTCCCGGGACGCCGTCTGGAGAGTGATCACCGACTACGCCCGACTGACCCGGCTATCCGCGGCGATTCGCGAGGGCGAGGTCCTCTCCGCCGACAAGGCCCAGGGTGTGCGGGTGCGCAGTCTGACCCATCTGTGTGCGCTGATCTTCTGCAAGGATGTGAAACAGGTACAACGGATCCGCGAGCAGGCGACGGGGGAGCTCGAGGCGACCACTGAGCCCGAGGGCAGTGACCTCGCTTACGGCTATGCACGCTGGCAGGTGGTGCCGGCGGGTCGAGGGAGCAGCCTCCTCATCCAGTTCGTGCTGGAGCCCGCTTTCTGGATTCCGCCCCTGGTCGGGTCGCTGGCGATCAAATCGGCGCTCCGCCAGGAGACTCAGGGTCTAATGCAGGGTATCGAGCGGGCGGCGCGAGAAGATGCGGGACCCTGAGAGCTTCGCTCGGCGGGTGCTCGGGTGGTTCGAGTGCCACGGGCGCCGAGACCTGCCCTGGCAGAGGGACCGAACACCTTATCGTGTCTGGATCGCGGAGGTCATGCTCCAGCAGACCCAAGTTGCCACGGTGATTCCCTATTTCGAGCGGTTCATGGAGCGGTTCCCCGATCTTGGGTCCCTGGCTGTGGCCCCCCTCGATGAGGTCCTGCATCTGTGGTCCGGGCTGGGCTACTATGCCCGCGCACGCCATCTCCACCAAGCGGCGCGCCGGGTGCTGTCGGAGCACGCCGGTCGATTCCCTGAGCGCATCGAGGCGGTCGAGGCCCTCCCCGGTATCGGTCGCTCCACCGCGGGCGCCATCCTCTCGCTCAGCCTCGGACAGCGCCATCCGATCCTGGATGGCAACATCAAGCGTGTGCTCGCCCGATGCTTCGCCGTTCCCGGCTGGCCGGGGACGCCGGCGGTCGGGCACCGGCTTTGGAGTCTGGCCGAGGCACTGACCCCCGCGGGCGATACTGCGGCCTACAATCAGGCGATGATGGACCTCGGCGCGACGCTCTGCACCCGCGGCCGCCCGGCCTGTGACCGCTGTCCCCTGAGTACGCTGTGCGAGGCCTACACGCTGGGCTCGCCCCAGGACTTCCCCGCGCCCAGGCCGCGCAAGCCGTTGCCGCTGCGGCGTACCTGCGTGGCGGTTGTGCGCGACGCCTCGGGCTCGGTTTTGCTGCAGCGGCGTCCGCCTAGCGGGGTTTGGGGAGGTTTGTGGGCCCTGCCGGAGATCCCGACCGGGGCCGACCCGGAACCCTGGTGTTCGGCGACCTTCGGGATCTCGGCCTGGGTGGTTGAAAAGGGCACGCCCCAGTGCCATACGTTCACCCACTTCCGGCTCGAGCTGGTTGCGCTGGAGCTGCGGGCAATCGGAAAGCGGGCCCGGGTCGCGGATGACCCCGACCATTGCTGGTACAACCCGGCGCAGCCCCACCCGATAGGCTTGGCCGCACCCATATCGCGCCTGCTCGCAGCCCTTCGCGACAGGAACGACCAAAACCCATAAAGAGGCATGACATGGCGAGAACCATCCAGTGTGTGAAGCTTAATCGCGAGGCCGAAGGTCTCGATCGCCCTACCTATCCGGGGGTGCTAGGCCAGCGGATCTTCGAGAGCGTGTCCAAGCAGGCCTGGCAGGATTGGCTGCGCCTGCAGACCATGCTGATCAACGAGAACCGCTTGAGCCCCATGGATCCCAAGGCCCGCAAGTTTCTAGAAGCACAGATGGAGCGATACTTCTTCGGGGAGGGTGCCGAGGTGCCCGAAGGGTATGTGCCGCCAAAGTAGCGGCACCGGGAATCCGTGCCTTGACTCCCCGGCGCCCTGCGGCTTTAATACCCGCCTGTCGCCGGAACCGCCCGGCGGCAACCCCTCCCTGAGGCCAGGTAGCTCAGTTGGTAGAGCAGGGGACTGAAAATCCCCGTGTCGGCAGTTCGATTCTGTCCCTGGCCACCAATGAAAGCAAAGGCTTGCGTGCGATCTACGCTGCAAGCCTTTTTTCGGGCCAACCCCGGGTCAACCTGGGAACGGAAAACGGTCTCAGCAGATGCCCCGCGCAAAGGGTGTTGCGCGTTGATCTCCCCGCCACCGCCGGGCCGCTACGCGGATCTCGCCGTCGGCGAGAGCTGGCCGAGCATCTGCAGGGCTCGGTCGTGGGGTGCATGCACCAGCCCGACCGCTTTGATCTGTCCGACCTGCCATGCGAATCGCCCCCATCGTCATGGCCGTCATCCTGGCGCTGACCCTGGTACTCACCGCATGAAAGCTGGGGCCGAAGCGATCCACTCGACGAGTCCGAAGCGTAGCGAGCCGATGAAACGCCCGCGTCACCGGCCAACCAACGATGTCCGCATCGCCTCGATGCTGCGCTGGTTCCAAGCCGCAAAGACCGACTGCCGCGTCATCGACCCGGATGATATGCGTGAGTTGTATTTGGGAACGGGAGGCGAGTTCGGGTTCTAACCACGCCCCAAGTGGACTATTGAAGGCCAGCTCGCTTGGGCGGCCGCCATGCTTCGCGGTGAGACTGACAACGTGCCTGAAGACTTCGTAGACTGGCAGGAGCGTTCCGCAGAATCGGCATCCCCTTTGCCGATGATGGCCGTCTACCGCGCCGCGGCCGCGATGTTCAACTCCAGTCTCGCGGCAGCCCAAGAGCGGGGCAAATGCCTCAACTAGAAACCAACCAATGCCAGTGCATTGCAGCGCGCCATCGCTCGCGTGCATTAGTAAAAAGCGTGGTGGCGGCAACTGAGGTGTCTCGGCTCCCGATAGTCGCACCCGCGCCTACGTCGACGAGCGGTTCTTTGCCGGTGACCACCAGGCAACTGCTGGGTCTTCAACAGGAGCAGCGTTAGGTGGTTGTTCACGAACATCGGGTTCTTC
>Ga0208980_10000136_pt1 | contig 37014 bp, 33 predicted proteins | sample WetSurMetagenome_3_FD_187993 | JGI IMG/M metagenome (GOLD analysis project Ga0208980, IMG submission 187993) | Wetland microbial communities from Twitchell Island in the Sacramento Delta, sample from surface sediment Aug2011 Site A1 Bulk (version 2) | ecosystem: Environmental > Aquatic > Marine...
CCATCTTTTAATATTTTTAAACTGAATGAAAATTTCGCACCGCCATCTGTTTTATTCTCAACCCAAATTTTCCCTTCATGATCTTCAATTATTGACCGGCATATTGCCAAACCAATACCCATTCCTTCTCTTTTTGAGGTGAGGAAGGGTTTAAATATTGTATCCTTTATGCTTTCATCTATGCCTTTACCGTAATCGCAAACAGAAATGGTAATACTATCATCGCTTAAAGTCTGAAAAATATCTACAGCCTTTTTATCCGAATGTATATGCTGCATTGATTGTGAAGCATTGAAAAGCAAATTAAGCAGAACTTGCTGAATCTGAATTTTGTCTGCCTTGACGTAAACAGGTTCATTGAACATGTGTACGAAGATTTTTATTGACTGCTTCCTGGCTTCACTCCTGAATACATCAACTACTTCCTGGATAAGCGAATTTAAATCTGTTTTTTCTTTTTGCCTGCTCTCAAGTTTCATCATTGACCTAATGCTGCTTAGGATTGACGCTCCTCTTTTATCATTATCAACAATTCTCTGCAAAATTTGCTTTAAAAGATCGGGTGTTGCTTCATTGGAATTGATAAAATTTATCCCAGCTTGAGCATTGCTGAGAATTGCTGTTAAAGGTTGATTCAATTCGTGCGATAAGGATGCAGTTAGCTGACCAAGCCGTAGACTCCGGTCTTCGTGCAGGAATTCTCTGTATTTGTTTTCTGTTTCTATCACTTTTGTAGTCATCAGCTTTTGATTTCTGTTTAATCGAATCAGGTTAGCGATTAACAATGTTTGTAGAACAAGAAAAAGAAGAGCTGCACCAATCACCCATTTATACTCTTCAATCAGATTTACTTCCCGGAATAGAACCGTACTTCTTGCAGGCAGTAACGCAGAATTCTGTAGGTTCCAGCGTTTTAACTGTCTCCAATCAAAAATATATTCGTAATAATCTTTTTCGGTTACTACAAACGAAGTTGGATCTGCACCGTTTAAAATTTTCACAGCAATTTCACCCGCCTTCAGTCCCGTCTTCCTGAAACTTAAAATATATCCACCGACTGATCCATCGCCGAATCCCATATCACTGTAGGCAAAGACCGGTGAATTAGCACTTATACTAATTAATCTGATCGCTTCAGGATTATAGTAAGGCACAAGTTTACTATCAGTGTTAAATGATGGAACAAAAATTAGACTGTTATCGGGTAAATTTCTTACCTGCTGTAAAATCCTGTCCATCGATAGATTATTCAATACTGTAATAATTAGATTCTTCCTGACTCGTTTTGCTGCTTCGGTTGCAATAGACATCATAAATTTATCAAACGTGGAAGTGCCACCCACAAAATATATTGTTGAAGTTGCAGGCAGAAGTGATAGTCCAGTTGATAAAGTTTTATCAATATTAAATTTCATTCCAATTATAGCTGACTGTTCATTTAACCGGAGATCTGAGCTAATTCCGAAATTAGAAAAATCAAAATCAATGGAAATTGTTGGAAGACTCAGCAGATATCTTTCAGCATATTTTTTTATTGGTGTAATTGCATTCCGCCCGACACAGATTAAAAGATCTAGATTAATTTCTCTATACTTTTCATTATATGTTTTAAATCTTTCTTTGATATCTATAGTATCTGAATGATTTTCCAAATCAAAGTACTCTATGTGAAGATTGTACGCATCGTTATACTTTTCTGAAAGCTTTTGTCTTACGCCGTCAAGTATCGGCTGATATGCTGGTTGACCGGGAGAGAGCGAGAAGAGTAAAAGAATGGTCTTAGTTTCTTTGTTTTGTTGAGAATAACCTGATGCTGCAACAACAAACGTAAGTAATACAATTAAAAATATAGAGGTTGCTTTATACATTTAAGTATTTGAAAGTAACTTAATTATGACAATCACAAACTATTGAGACTATAAAATAAGAATTTTAAGTGAAAGTTCTTTAAGAAAATCAATTAGAAATGAAATTGTAGAGCTTATTACTTTTTATCGCTCGATAAATATTTTCCTATTAGGATACCTATTATAACGGTAAGATATATTTGACCGAAAATAGCCAGGAAAATCGCAAGAGTTCTGGCCAAAGGTGAAATTGGCAGAATATCACCATATCCGGTTGTCGTGATAGTGACAAAACTGAAATATAAATATTGATGGAACTGGCTTGAATATGTACTCTCTAATGAAAATGCAAGTGGATTAAAAAAATTGATTACTGCAGCCAGGACTGCACCACAAAATCCAAAGAGCAAATAAACTGCTACAGCACTAAAAATTATATCTGAATCAACAGCCTTATGCCTTATTATTCCAACCAGCAGGTTCATGGCAACTAAAATGTAAAATAAAACAAATACTATTCTGTTCACAAGTTCCAGATATGGATTTTTGGTTATTGCTGTGATCAATGTTAATAGTATGATAAGATATCCTATTGTTCGCACTCTTTTAAATTTAAAACCGCTTTTCTTAAGTGTTAGTATCGATGAGAGAAGAATCAAACTCAGGAAAAGAAAATTAAAATAATTTGCAAAAGGTGAATCCCAATAGAATGGAGAAAAAAGTATCATAAGTAAAATGCTTACAATTAGTGTAATTTGTGAATGATCAGAAAGAAGTTTTAATATTTTCTTAATCATTAGTCTATTGTCAAAATATTATTTTAATTGAAAGTGATATTATTAATTAATATAACCTTGCCCGTATATCTCAGCGACCACTTTACTGCTTACAGCTTTGACCACTTCTCCAGTACTAGCTGGCTCAAAGGATTGTGACTTTGCACTCCATATAATTTTGCCTTCAGTTGTTTCATACAGATTTGTCCGCATATGCACTATTTTTTCTTCAGCTAAAAATTCTGAATTAAAATAATACGATGCAGTTGAAGCATAAAAGCCATAGAATCCTACATAGACATGCGACGAACCGCCGCCACCGTATAAGGTTTTATCCATACTTTCACCGCCTTCAATAGCCACTAAAATCGCGTCAACATTCTTCTCTCTGAAATACTTTTCAAACGTTTCCCTGTTCAGCTGTTCGCCTTTAGGTAGTTCCTGCCATGCCATAAGAACTTCAACATTGTAATTTAAGAGTTGAGAACGGAATTCATTTTCATATACTTTTCGTTTCCATTCATCTTTGGCGAGTCCCAGCACTAAAATTTTATGAAACCCTTTCCCGGTAAAAGTTTCATCAACATAAATGTCTGTCATCTCGGTGGATGGGCTGCAGGAATAGATAATTATGACTAATAGTACACCTGAAAACAATTTTACGAAATTATTCATTTTGAATTTTGACCTTTCTTTATTGAACAGGAATTTTAGAAAAAAATTTTAATCCTACTATACCGACTACTATTAATAATATAAAAAGCATTCTCATAAATTCTTTGGATTCACCAAATAGAATTATTCCAAGGATAGCTGTCCCGACAGCACCTATCCCTGTCCAGATTGCATATGCAGTTCCGATGGGGATAGTTTTTACTGCTGTTGATAAAAAATAAAAACTTAGTATCATCGTTGCGATTGTAATGACACTAGGCCAAATTTTTGTAAAACCTTCTGTGTACTTCAAACCAACTGCCCAGCCAATTTCAAACAATCCTGCAATGAATAGATAAATCCAAGCCATTTTTCCTCAATAATATTTTGTTGACAGTTAATATAATAATATTGTTTCTCAACCGGCGTAAGCAACTTTAAGCTTTTTATGATCGAGAGCCTTAGCAAGAGCAAAATCCTCTTCTGTTATCTTTTCTTCATCTCCATAATAATTATGTTCAACGCTGTCTTTCATCAGGCTTGATTGAAGAGCAGTCGAAGAAAGAACTTCCAAATTTTCCACAACAAGATTCGTGTGATCGTTTACATCTATTCTTCCTGTAACAAGGTAAGGTCCCATTGAAAGAGTAAGCTCTGCAACACGGTAATAAACTTTCGGAAAGATGACAGCTTCAAAAGTTCCTGTGAGATCTTCGAGCGAAAGGAATTTCATTATCTCACCGCTTTTAGTTTTTATTCTTTTGGAAGTCATATACCAGCCGATCATCTTCACTCGCCGTCCTTTGTTCCGCAGCATATCTTTTGCAGGTACAATTCCTTTTTGTTCAATCCATTCTTTAAAGAAATGAAGCGGATGTCTTGTAACCATATAACCGAAAGCCTCGTATTCTTCTTTGCAGATTCCGGCAAGAGTGTAGTTCAAATCAGTTTTAACTTCTTCTTCAAGAGCAAAAGTTTCACTCAGGAAGAGATCATTGTAACTTTCCTCAATTATTTTTCTGCGATGAATGTAAATATCCAGCAAACGAAGCAATGTTGGTCGCGTTTGTTTGAAACAGCCCATTGCACCGCATCGAATCAGCAAAGGAGTTTCTTCATAAGCAAGTTTTGTGCGAACAAGAAAATCTGCCAGCGAAACATATTTGCCGTTGTGCTTTCTTTCTTCAATAATTTTTTCGATTGCATTGTAAGAAAGATTTTTGATTGCTTTTAAACCAACTCGGATTATTCTTCCCCTTCCAACATATTCTTTTTCACTTTCATTTACTGAGGGCAATTCAATTTTCAAACCCAGACGTTTTGATTCTTCAACGTAAACTGCAGGTGAATAAAATCCGCCGCCGTTGTTAAGTACGCTTGCCATAAACTCCGCCGGATAATGTGCCTTGAGAAATGCAACCTGGTAAGAAAGCAAAGCAAACGATGCACTGTGTGCTTTGCAGAAAGAATAACCTGCAAACGATTCAATCTGCCGCCAGAGTTCTTTGCTCTGATATTCGGTCAATCCTTTTTCTTTGCAGGAAACAAAAAATTTATCCACTATCCTTTGCATTGCGTGATGCGAACGCATCTTACCGCTCATTGCTCTGCGGAGAAGATCAGCATCTTCAAGACTCAATCCTGCAATATGATGAGCAACTTTAATTACATCTTCCTGGTAAATCATTACTCCGTATGTTTCGCCGAGATAAGTTTCCATTTCGGGCACAAGATATTTTCTTCTCGAAGGATCTTTATGCCGTGCGATGAACTCCTGCATCATTCCACTTTCTGCAACACCGGGACGGATTACAGAACTTGCAGCAGTCAGCATATCAAAAGTTTCAACATCAAGTCTGCGGAGAAGCGAACGCATTCCCGGCGATTCAATATAAAAGCAGCCGATGGTTTTTCCTGAGCGAATCAGTTCTTTTGTTGCAGGATCGTTGAAGAGCATTTCAAAATCAAAGATGTCAAAATCAATATTGCCGGTGTGTTTGGGTATCGGTGGATAGAGTGTATGTATCTTTCCCTGTCCACGCCATTCAGGTGGGATTTGATAAACTAGTAAATCTTCTGTTTTTGAGCTGTTCTCAAACATATTATAGTGAACATTTGCACACTATAATATAATCTTTTAAAATTTAAATGCAAGAGGGAATTTGATTGCGGATTTCAAATATTTTGAACAACTTATTATTGATCACTCCTTTTGATTCACGCATTTCTATTTTGAAACAGAACTAGAAAACAATTTGGTCGTTTAATTTGAAATTTCAATCATTATTAATCTGGTCTGAGAGTTGAGCTATAAACAAAGCACAAATTCTTTTGAGAATAGAATTGTGATCATACAACAACGATTGGCTGTCTGGTAATTTCCAAGGCAGCCATTTTTTTTGTGGTAAATCCTGAATGGTTACGTTCAAGAACAAGTGTTCAACTTTTTTTTACCGGAGTATTGCGTTTCGATTTTAATTTATTTTAGTTTAGGGAGGAGTTAACAAATAGTAAGGTGAAACTATGCAAACGGATGATGTACTTAATTGGGTTTGCCAGTATTGCGGAGAGGAGAATGAAATTTGGGTCGATCTAACTGTAAAGGGAGATCAGGACTTTATTGAAGATTGCGAAGTATGCTGCAGACCGAATAGAATATTGATCAAGCATGATAAAGAAGATGAAGAGTATATCTTGGTTGAGTCACGAATTACAGATGAGTAGTTATCTCTTTCTCCGAAGATAGATTTTCAAGCAACAAACTGAATTCAAATTCCTTTGATAAAGCCAAATAGGAATTTGCAGCTTAAATTATCATCGGAAAATGTTATTCAACGCGTAAGCCTTCCCTCAATCTTATAATCGTCATATCTTCATCCGCTCTCTTCCGAACAATTCCGAATATAAGAGCAACATTTAGTGCAACCGAAATAATCAGCAGGAGAATTAATAGCATCATATAAACCTCCATGTTTGATAAATTTAACTAGTTCGCTATGTCCTCTACTTAATCTTTTCTTACTCTCTTTCCAAAATTTCAATTAGTCCATAATCATTCTTAAAAAAGAAGAACTCTCATCGTCATCGTCATTAGATTTTTTGTTTGGATCTCTCTGTTCCATTTTCTCTTTTGCCCAGCTATAACGGGATGCTTTCTCAGAAAAAGAATTTTCCGGTTCTTCATCCTCCGGTTCCTCAATTTGTGACGATGGACTTTTTACTCTCAGGATAGTTGGCACATCAAGATCTTCTTTGTCAATATTAGTGGTATCCAGAAAATTAAATCCGCCTCTGAGACTAAGCTGCTCACCTGGTTTCTTAGTGTGAGATTTGAAAGTGCTTGCTGCAAACGATTTTCTTGCACTATCAAAACCTGTTGCAATTACTGTATAGGATACATAATCGTTCATATCTTCTTTTCTAACACACCCAAAGATTACATTAGCTTCCTCGCCGGCAGCTTCGAAAATAACGTTGTTACCTTCATTTATTTCCTGAAGTGTGAGATTGCTCGAACCGGAAATATTTAGCAGCACACTCTTTGCTCCTCTGATGTTTACACCTTCAAGAAGCGGACTCGAGATTGCTTTTTGTGCTGCTTCAATAGCACGATTTTCACCGCTTGCAATTCCACATCCCATCAATGCTTCCCCGCTTTGATTCATGACCGCACGAACATCTGCGAAGTCAACATTAATTAATCCTTCAACAGTAATAATATCTGCGATACCTCTGGTAGCTTCATAAAGCACTTCGTTTGGTTTGTCGAAGGCAGCAAAAGCATTAATATTTCCATCAAGAATACTTAGTATTCTTTCATTGGGAATTACGATTAAGCTGTCAACATGCTTTCGTAAATCCTGGATTCCTTGTTCAGCATTCATCATACGGGTTTTACCTTCCCATTTGAACGGTTTGGTAACAATACCAACTACTAATGCCCCAATGCTCTGTGCAACAGAAGCAATTATTGGTGCACCACCAGTTCCGGTACCTCCACCCATTCCTGCGGTAATGAAAACCATATCGCTGCCAGCTAAAACTTCAGCAATCTTCTCGCGGTCTTCTTCAACAGCTTTCCTGCCAATGTTAGGATCTGCACCCGCACCTAATCCGCGAGTAATATTTGTCCCAACTTGAATTTTGTGATGTGACTTGCTGCTTTCTAATACCTGTGCATCGGTATTAACAGCAACATATTCAACACCTTGTAATCCTCTGGCTATCATACTACCCAGAGCATTGCAGCCTCCGCCGCCGACTCCAATTACTTTGAGAACAGCAGACATTGGTTTTTCTCTATCGAGAGTGGCGAACTTCATCATGGACCCTCCTGTATTAGATTTTTTATAATTCATCAAAAAATTCCTGTACTCTTTTTACAATTAGTTTGATTGTGTTTTTTGTTTCTCTTTTCTTTTTCATTATTTGATAATCGCTCGATTTACTTCCAGGTATTCCTCTTATCAATCCAGCAACAGTTGCAAATTCAGGACTTTCAATTTCGTTTGACAATCCCTGTCCCAATTCCTGCGGAACACCTATTCGTGCAGGCAAACCAAAAACTTCTTCAGCTAGTTCCGGACAGCCACGAAGTAATGATCCTCCACCAGTGAGAACAATGCCAGCTTTTACTTTATTTTTATATCCTGCACTTCGTAATTCATTATCAATCAGCGTAAACAATTCCCTCATCCTCAAGCTTATAATTTGAGTTAGAAGACTAATCGGGATTTTTGTATTTCCTCTTGCACCAACTCCTCTGATAAGAATATCTTCATCTTTTATTATCGAAGTTTCGATCGCATAGCCATATTCCTTTTTCAATTTCTCTGCTTCTTCACTAACTACTCCAAGTGATTCCCTGATATCGTTTGTGACCTGGTTTCCAGCGATGCCAATTACTTTTGTATGCTTGATTGCTTTTTTATGATATATAGCTATGTCTGTGGTTCCACCTCCAATGTCGAGAAGAATAACGCCGAGATCTTTTTCACTTTCTTCCAGAACTGATGTGCTTGATGCAATTGGCTGAAGGATATAGTCTTTCACTTTTAATCCAGCCCGCTCAACAGATTTTTTAATATTTTGAATTGCAGGAATTGATGCAAGCACTACGTGGTTGCTTGCTTCCAACCTTGAGCCTGACATACCTATCGGATTCTCGATTCCTGGCTGGTGATCAACTGAAAATTCTATCGGAATTATATGAAGTATTTGTCTGTCTGAAGGAATTCTTATTGTTCGTACATCAGCTTCTAATCTTTCGAGATCCTTTTTTGTTATTTCTTTTTCTTCGCTGCTGATAGTAACATAGTTTCTATGCAGGAGACTTGTAATGTGCTCTCCGGCAACTCCGACATTTACTAAATTGATAGTTATTCCCGCACGGTTACTTGCGATAGACATTGCTTCTTTAATTGCTTCTGCTGTTTTCCCGATATTCGCAACCAGGCCTTTGTGTAATCCTTCCGAAGGTGCTATCCCAAATCCCATAATATTGAAGGATTGCTTTCCTTCTTCACGTTCTGCTATTACAGCACAAACCTTAGTTGTGCCTAAGTCAATGGCTGCTATTATTTCTTTTTTCATCCGCTTGTCAATTCTGTTTTTCTTTTACCGATAAATACTTTGTTTTTATATCGAAGATCTAAATACTCAATATTTTCATTTATATTTTCTTCATCAATCAATTGTTGCCAAAGATTTTTTATGATCAATGCTTTTCTCACTTCATTATCTTTTCCAAACAGAACTGGAAATTTTAATCCGGTAAAAGTGAGAATTGCATCTCCACTCTTTCTTAAATTAATCTCTGCAAGATTTTTTCTAACATTCGTATCGCTCATACTAATTGCATCAATTATCCTGAAAGCAAATTTCATTTTATCTTCACTGTAGGGCTTTTTCCCATTCGTACTCAAGTTTGAAATAACAGGTAAATCCTTGATAACAGTGGGGGGGAAAAGCGGAAGCGTTTCTAAATCACCGGTTAAAAGCTTTAATTCATTCTTTTGAAGCAGAACGGCTTTTATCTCTTTTTCTTGTACCTCAACCAGGATTGTGTTTACACCATTGAATTCAACTTCCGCTTTTCTCAGGTAGGGATGTTTTTCAATTTTAGTTTTTACTTCTAATAATGTTAGATCAGTATATTTTGTAGAATTACTCAAACCGGCATAGCGTAAATATTCTTTTGCCGGAAGTAATGTGTTTTCGTTTATTTCTATCTGATTGTACACTTCTTTTGTGCTTGCTTTCGAACCAGTGATCATCAAATATGTAAATCCGAAGATCAGCATTAAAAAGACGATCAGACCAAAAAATTTGCTTCTACGTTCGCTCAATGTTTTTCCTCCTTAAGCAGTTCAACAAATTTTTCACCGTATTTCCAGATATCACCGGCTCCCATAGTAATTATTATATCGTCTTTCTTTTTTAATTCCATTAATTTTTTTGGGATATCCTTTTTATCTGAAATGTAATGCACATTCTTATGTCCATATTTTTTTGCTATGTTTGCAATCATTTCACCGGTGATACCTTCAATCGGTTTTTCTCTTGCCGGATAGATATCAGTACAAATAAATACATCAGAGTTCAGGAATGATCTTCCAAAATCCTGATAGAAATCTTTTGTTCTTGAAAAAAGATGCGGTTGAAACACTACAACTAGTCTTCTATCCCAAGCTGCTCTGATTCCTGCAAGTGTAGCTGAAGATTCAGTTGGGTGATGAGCGTAATCATCCAGCACTAGAATTCCATTATTATATTTTGTTTCGAATCTTCTGTAAACACCTTTGAATTTTTCTAATGCCTTTTTGATGACAGCAAAATCTATCCCCAATTCCATTCCAATTGTAACAGCAACAAGTGAATTCTTAACATAATGATCACCCGGAATGTTAAGTTTTATCTTCCCGAGTTCTTTTCCTTTATGAATCACATTGTACCAACTATTAAAACCTTTGTGTTCAATGTCTACGGCTCGAACATCTGCCTGAGCCGTTGTGCCGTAGGTGAAAATCGTTTTATTTATAAAAGGAATTACATCCTGGAGAGCAGGTTCATCAAGACAGATTACAACGAAACCATAAAATGGGACTTTGTTGGCAAATTCAATAAATGCAGTTTTAATGTCATCCAGATCTTTATATGTATCGAGATGTTCACTTTCTAGTGTCGTGATAGCAGCAATAGTCGGTGTTAGTTTTAAGAAAGTTCTGTCGAATTCATCAGCTTCAACTACTATAAACTCACCATTTCCTAACCGTGCATTTGTTCCACCGAGACCACTTAATTTTCCTCCAACTATAATCGTCGGATCAATTCCGCCTTCGGTGAGAGTTAATCCTACCATAGAAGTCGTTGTAGTTTTTCCATGAGTTCCGGCAATTCCGATTCCGTATTGCATCCTCATTGTTTCAGCGAGCATTTCAGCTCTTTTGATGATCGGGATATTTCTATCAGCAGCTGCTCTTACTTCAGGATTATCCGGAATCACTGCAGAAGAATATACAAGCACATCAACATCTTTAACGTTTTCCGGAGAATGTCCTTCATAAATTTTTGCGCCGAGTTCTGCTAATCGGTTTGTCACCTCGGTAAGATTGAGATCTGAGCCTGATACTTTAAAGCCTTTGTTTAAAAGTATTTCAGCAATACCGCTCATCCCGATACCGCCAATTCCAACAAAATGTATTTTCTTAATGCTTTTAAACACTACTTTTTTCTATTTTTGATTTTAATTCTTCCATCCGTAGTAACAGTTCGTCCTGGTTTTCAAAATCTGAAAATCTTATCATCACGGGAGTTACTTTTGAATTAACTTTTATTCTTACTGTTCTGAATGCTGGTGAATTGCTTGCTCTTACCTGTCTTGAAAATTTTATTTTTTTGATCTGGTCGATTTTATAAGCTTTTGATTTGAAGCGATCGGCGAAAACAATTCCTTCATCAGATACTTCGATATACATATTTCTAATAAGATTGTAGAGTAAAGCTGCAACTGATACAATCACTATTATTGCGAGAAAAAATAAAATCGGATCACGCGTAATTAATGTGAAGGAGTCTTCAACGAACTGACCTCTTATAAGACCATATAATATCAACACGATGAAATAGATAATTGTTGATTTATAGTAGAACGATAAATTGTATTTGAATATTCTTCTTTTTTGTTCGCCATTATTCATACAGCCTCAGCAAATTTTATTGCATTCTGTGCTATAACTTTTGCAGCATCAGGTTTTGCCATTTGCAAAGCTTTCTTCTTTAGATCAGAAAGTTTGCTCTCCGAATTGAAAACACCCAAAACACTTTTCACTAATTCTTCTTGCAATTCTTTATCCTGAATCATAATTACAGCTTCTTTATCAGATAAAGATTTTGCATTGAAGTACTGATGATTCTCTGCAACATTTGGTGATGGAACAAGTATCGAAGGAATTCCCAGATTCAAGAGTTCAGCAATTGTGGTAGCACCGGCTCTCGCTAAAAGCAAATCGCAAGCTGAGTAAGCAGAATTCATATCATCAATAAAATCATAAACCTTTACATTAACAGAATTCATATTTTTAAACTGCTCGATATAATTTTTTCCGGTTTGCCAAATTACCTGTATGTTATTTTCTTCTAATATTTTTATGCTCTCTGACATAGCTTCATTAATTGTTTTTGCTCCAAGACTTCCACCAAGAACAAGAAGAGTTTTTTTTTCACCTATTAGTCCAAATTTTCTCAATGCTTCTTTCTTTTCCATCCTGCCAAGATTTTTTCTAACAGGATTTCCGGTAAGATGATTAATCTTTTCTCTTTTCAAATATTTTTTTGATTCCTGAAAGCTCACATGAATTTCACTGGCATACCTTTCAAGCAAACGTGTCGTTACGCCGGGATAACTGTTTTGTTCAATGAGAATAATTTTTGCTCCCATAAACGAAGCAGCCCAAATTGCTGGACCAGCAACATATCCTCCGGATCCAATTGCAACTTTTGGTTTGAAGGAAATATTTATTAAAAGCGATTGAATCATTGAAACAAATAATTTCACAGGGAATAATAGATTTTCGAAATTAATTTTCCGTGAGAATCCTTTAATCCAAATTGATTTAAATTTAAATCCTAGTTTAGGAACAACTTTTCCTTCTATCCTATCTTTTGTACCAATAAATAAAATATCAGCTTCGGGTTTCATTTCTCTAATCTGTTCAGCAATTGCAACTGCTGGAAAAAGATGACCACCAGTTCCACCACCTGCAAATAAAAATCTGTATTTACTTCGTGCATTACTCATCTATTAATACCATTAACAGGGTTTTGGTCAGGGACATAATAAACACCCGTTTGACGCATATGATTTGTAAATGCTATGTTGATCAATATTCCGACGCTGATGCAAAGGAATAGAAGTGAGGTTCCACCATAACTTATAAATGGCAAAGGCAGTCCTGTTGTTGGAATAACGCCAGTTGTAACTGCAACATTAACAAAGGCGTACATTACAATAGAGATTGTTATCCCAAAAGCAAGAAGCTGACCGAACTGATCTTTAGTTTTTTTAGCAACCAAAATTCCGCAGACTAAAAGAACGAGATACGCTAGCAGAACCGCGATTGAACCAATCAAACCAAACTCTTCACCAAGAATTGCAAAGATAAAATCACCATAAGCTTCTGGAAGAAAAAGATTGCTCTGCATACTGTTACCGATTCCGACTCCGAATATTCCTCCACTTCCAAGACTATACAAAGCTTGCTTTACCTGGAAATTTAAATCTCCACCATTGGTGACCGAATTCACGTAGGAAAAAATTCTTGATCTTGAATGAGGAAAGATCATTGCAGCTGCTCCAATTACTACCCCGCATATAATCATCGAAACAAGAATATGTTTAAGCTTTGCCCCTCCCGCATAAATCAGCACAAGCGAAATAAATATCAGCATAATACCGCTGCTGATATTTGGCTGCAGCATTATCAAACCGGATATTACCATTATCCAGATAAAAAAGTAAAGAAATCCATCCCGGTAGTTATCTATAACATTAGCTTTTGCTTCCAGTAAAACAGCAATGTGAATAATCAAAGCAAGCTTAGCCATATCTGCTGGCTGGATTGAGATAATTCCAAGATTCAACCACCTACCGGCACCTTTAATATCAGGTGAAAATAATAAAGTAACTACTAGTAGCAGAGTAGTAATTATCATCACCGGTTTGCTTAATCTTTTATAGTACTCGTAAGGAATGAGAGCAAAAAGCACGATTGCACCAATTCCTAAAATTACCTTAAAGAGATGTGAGTTAAATAAATAGAACACGCTATCGAACTTAAACACACTATATGTACTGCTTGCACTCATAACTATTGTTAAACCAAGCAGCATAAGTGCAAAAGTATCAAAGAAAATTGTCAAGCCTAATTTTTTCATTATAGTTTGTTCACCGCTTCTTTAAATACTTTACCACGATGTTCATAATTATTAAACATATCAAAACTGGCACAGGCAGGCGAAAGCAGAACCACGTCTCCTTTTTGTGTTTCCATACTTGCTTTATTAACAGCATCTTCAAGCGATTTTTCTATTTCAACTTTAACATCACTGTGGAAGAAGTTAAAGACTTTTTCTGCTGATGTACCGATTGCATAAATCTTTTTAACTTTTTGAATAACGAGTTCTTTTATCGGTTCATAATCGTTTCCTTTATCCTGTCCACCAAGAATCAGCAAAATTGGCTCATCGAAACTTTTAAGTGCATACCAGACAGAATCTACGTTGGTCGCTTTCGAATCATTTATGAACTTGACTCCATTAATTTCTCTAACAAGTTCCAAACGATGTTCAACACTTTCGAAGGTTTGTAAACCTTTAACGATTCCTGCGTTATCAAGATTGAAAACTTTAGCTGCACAAATAACTGACATTGCATTTGCAAGGTTGTGTTCACCCCGGATCTTGATATCATTCCTTGAGCAGCGGAAATTTTCTTTACCATTCAATTTAAAAATCACTTCACCACCAAAGTAAAAACAGCCATTATTTTGTTCATCTGAAATTGAGAAGTACAATGACTTGCTTTTATAATCTGATAAATATTTCATCACAACCTGGCTGTCTTTATTCAGAATCAGAAAATCACTTTGGTTTTGGTTCTTATAAATTTTTTGTTTTGATTCAGCATACCTATCAAGACTGTTTTCGTATCTATTCAAATGATCAGGTGTAATATTTAGAATCATCGCCGCTGCTGGTTTAAATTTTTCTATTAAATCCAATTGAAAACTTGAAACTTCGAGTGATACAAATTCACCTTCCTTCACATCGAGAACAATTTCACTGAATGCTATACCAATGTTTCCGGCTATGTGAGTTTTATAACCACAGGTGTTAAAAACATGTCCGCACAAACTTGTTGTAGTTGTTTTCCCGTTCGTTCCGGTTATTGCAATTATTTTTCCTTTACAATAATGATAAGCGAACTCGATTTCGCTTACCAGTTTTATACCTTTTGCACGTGCGTTCTTCAAAACCTGCGAATCGTTGGGGACACCTGGACTGACAATCATAAGCGCTGACTCATATACCCTGTCCGAGTGTCCCCCGAACTCAAAATCTATATTTTCGTTTTTGAGCTGATTCACTGCATCAATTATTTTCTCCTTAGAACCAAAATCACTTACAAATGGAATTCCCCCGAGTTTCTTAACAAGCTTCGCCGCTCCAACACCACTTCTTGCTGCACCAATTACAGATATTTTTTTTCCTTTTACTTCCATTATCTTATCTTGAATGAAATAAGTGTAACGACAGCCAGGATTATAGCAATAATGTAAAACCGAACAACAATTTTTGGCTCAGCCCAACCCAGCATTTCAAAATGATGGTGGATTGGTGCCATCTTGAAAACTCTTTTACCCTGCCCGAATTTTTTCTTTGTGTATTTGAAATAAATTTTTTGGATAATCACTGAAAGAGTCTCCATAAAAAAAACACCGCCGAGAATAGGTATGAACAATTCTTTTTTTATCAATACAGCAAGAATTCCAAATGCCCCACCGAGTGCAAGTGAACCTGTATCGCCCATAAAAACCTGTGCTGGGTAAGCGTTGTACCAAAGAAATCCAAGTGATGCACCAACAAGAGCTGCAACAAAAACTGTTAACTCACCTGAACCAGGTAGATAAATAATATTCAGGTAATCAGAAAAGATTACGTTTCCACTGACATAGCTGAGCAAAGCAAGTGCTATCATAACTATAGCGATAATTCCGATAGCAAGTCCATCCAATCCATCAGTTAAGTTCACTGCGTTTGATGTGGCAGTGATTATAAATATCACAACAGGTATATAGAGGATTGAAAAATCAAGATTAACATTTTTTAGAAACGGCACAGTTGTTAACGAGTTAAAGTTTGAAAATTCAGGAGAGAAATAAATTACTGAGCCAACAACTAGACCGATAATAAACTGACCAAGCAATTTGTATTTGCCAATCAAGCCTTTGGGAAGTTTCTTAACTACTTTAAGATAGTCGTCAAGAAAACCAACAAGACTCAACCAAACAGTTCCGCCAAGAATTAAAATAATGTAGGTGCTTGTTAAATCACCCCACAATAAGACAGGAACAACTGCAGAAAATATTATAATCAATCCGCCCATAGTTGGTGTTCCTGCCTTTGACCAATGTGTTTGTGGAGCATCAACTTTCTTTGCTTCACCTATTTGATTTTTTTGCAAAGCTCGGATTATCTTCGGTCCTAAATAAAATGCCAGGAACAAACCAGTAATTGCAGCTAATGCAGATCTAAAAGTCAGGAACCGGAAAATATCAAATCCCGGCGGTGAATAAATTTTATTTATATATTCAAATAAATAGTAAAGCATCAGCTCATAGATTTATTTTTTATTTCTGAAACAAATTCTTCCATTCTCATGCTTCTTGAACCCTTTACAAGAATGACTGAATCATTAAAGTTAAGATGTTTTATATAGCTCTTAAAAAATTCTCTCTTTGTGAAATGAATTGCGAGTAAATTAGTTTGATCAAATTTTTCATATAGATGCTTCATCTTAGAACCAACTGTATAAACTTCATCAACTTTTGAGTTAATGATTACATTTTTCAATCTTTTGTGAAGTTTTATACTGGTTTTTCCAAGCTCAAGCATATCTCCCAGAATAAGAATTTTTTTCTTAAATGTTTTAATTCTACCTACCAGTTCAATTGCTGCTTTGGTAGAGTCCGGATTTGCATTGTAAGTGTCATCAATCAAAATAAAGTTTTTGTATCGCTGAACATCGAGTCTGCCCGACGGAGCTTTTATTCGACTTACAGTCTTTTTTATTTGTGCAATGCTCATACCGAATTCCAAAGCAACAGCACACGAAGCAAGAAAATTTTTCGCACTTTGCTCACCGTAAATGGGCAGAGTGAATTCATAATTCTTTTTTTTGTAAGTTATTTCAATTACAGGCTTACCATCTTCTGTATAAGATTTTATTTTCCCTTGAACATCAACTCTTCCTAAGAAACCGTAACTAATGCAGTTTCCTTTTCTTAAATATTTTGCTTTAAGTATAGGATCATCAAAATTGAGAAAAACTTTTCCACCATTCCTGATAGTTTCTTCAAATAAGAATGATTTTTCTTTCCATACACCTTCTCGATTTTTCAGAAACTCGAGATGTGAATCGCCAATGTTAGTAATCAAACTATAATCAGGTGAAAGAATGCTGGCAGTGTATGGTATTTCACCAAAGTGATTCGTTCCAAGTTCTGCAACCAGTGCCTGATGTTTTTCATTTGTATTTAAAATCGTTAAAGGCACTCCAATATGGTTATTATTATTAGATTCGGTTTTGTTTACTTTATATTTTTCAGCAAGCATTTGTGCAAGCATATCTTTTACAGTTGTTTTACCCGAGCTCCCTGTTATCCCAATTACTTTTGTATGTAATTTTTTTCTCCAAATCCGTGCGATATCGCCCAATGCTAGCTTTGTGTCTTTAACAGTTACTATCGGAACTTTTATATCATTAAACTGATTTAAACGTGATTTGTTAATGACTATTGCTTCAGCTCCATTTTTAATTGCGTCTTTAACAAAATTGTGTCCATCAAATCGATTTCCCTTTAATGCTATGAACAAAGTGTTCGCTCTAATATTTCTTGAATCAATTGATACATAGTTTATTTTTTTCAGATTATCAGGATTATAAATCACTGTTCCGGGAACATTAAAAATATCTTCTATATTCAGTAGAACTTTTTTCAAATTCCAAGAACTTTTTTTGCAACTTCCCTATCAGAGAAATGATGCCTGACTCCACTGATTTCCTGATAATCCTCGTGACCTTTTCCGGCAATCAGAATTACAGAATTTTTTCCACTCTTTTTAATTGCTTCTTCAATTGCAGCTTCCCGATCCTCAATCACCTGGTAATTGTCTTTGGTAATACCAGATCTTATTTCTTCAATTATTGTTGAAGGATTTTCATTCCTGGGATTATCAGATGTTACAATCACATTATCACTTAGCTCAGTGGCGATCTTTCCCATCACAGGACGTTTAAGTTTATCCCTGTTTCCTCCACATCCGAACACGGTATAAACAGGATTTTTCTTTTCAGTGATTTTTCTGATTACCATCAATGTTTTTTCCAGACTATCAGGTGTATGCGAGTAATCTATGACTACTTTTCTAGTTCCATTTGATATTATTTCAAATCTGCCTGGCACTTGTGGAGTTGTTAAAATCCCTTCAGCAATTAATTCGTCTTTTAATCCCGATAATTTGGCAGTTGCAAAAGCTCCGGCTGCATTAAACGCATTGAAATCTCCAACTAGAGAAGTTCTTAACGGGTAAATTTTATTCTCATAATAAACGTTGAAAGATGTGCCGGATAGGTCACAATTAATTTCAGAAATTCTGAACTGAGAATCAGTCTTTGTTCCAAATGAATATTTCAAGCCGTGAAAATCCTTAATAACATCAATACTGTGCAGCTCATCATTATTATAAATTGCAGATGATGAAAGAGGCAATTCATCAAATAATATTTTTTTTGCTTTAATATAATTTTCAAAATCTCGATGGAAGTCGAGATGTTCAGGTGTTATGTTCGTAAAGACTGCAAAAGAAAAATTCAAGCCGTGCACTCGCTTCAAAGCAAGCGAATGAGATGATACTTCCATAACTGCATAATCACATCCGGAATTATACATCTGGTTTAACATTCTATTCAGATCATTCGATTCCGGTGTTGTAAGTTTTGAATCAATTTTTTCATTACCGATGTAGTTGGCAATTGTTCCCATCAGTCCAACTTTGTATCCTGAAGTTTCATAAATATTTTTCAGAAAGTATGAAGTTGTGGTTTTACCATTCGTTCCCGTGATTCCAATTAGTCTTAGTTTTTTTGATGGCTCATCGAAAAAATAATTGGATATTTCAGCTAAAGCTTGCCTGCTGTCATTTACTACAATCTTAATTGCTTTGAAATGGCTTACGAGCGTATCAGGTATTGATACGCTGTTTTCTACAACTATTGCAACTGCTTTTTGATTAAGTGCATCCTGAATGAAAAGATGACCATCAGTATTGAAGCCCTTCATTGCTACAAAGACTGATCCGTTAACGACTTTGCGAGAGTCATATTCAACACCGGAAACTTCTCGTACAGGTGGATTCCCAACAACCTGGCCTGCTTTAATTTTATTTATTAATTCACTAAGCAGCATTAATAAATCCTCGCTCCTGTTACACTTATTTGTGAACAAGTCAGTATGCAGGTTTTTCTTTTATTCATTTCTTGCCCTGGAGGAATACTCTGTTCTGAAACAACTCCAGAACCAGAAATGCTCCACTTAATTCCAAGTTCATTTAAGATCAATAATGCTTCTTTTAAAGTTTTGCCTTTAAGGTTCGGCATTACATTTAGCTTATTATCTGCAATAAAAACATTTTGATTTTTCTTTAAATCTTTGTCTTGATTACTTTGAGAAGAAATAAGATCATTATCAAATTTTTGGTTTTCAGTAACAGCAAATTTTATGTCGGTTCTTGGTTTTGGATGATCATACTTTCCTTTTTCAAGATCATAAATTCTTAAGATAATATTTTTAAATATCGGTGCTGAAACCAACCCGCCATAATAATGTCCTTTAGGTTTATTTATAAGCACATAGCAAACAATGGTGGGTTTATCAGCAGGATAAAATCCAACAAAGGAGGAGTAGTATTGGCTATCCGAGTATTTTCCATTTACAATAATCTTCGTTGTGCCTGTTTTCCCACCAACCTGAAGTGAATCAATTTTAGCTTGCTTACCTGTTCCATGTTCAACAACTCCAAGTAACAAACTTCGCATTCTTTCTGAGGTTTTTTCAGAGATTACCCTTCTAACTACAACTGGAGAAAATTCTCTGATAGTATTTCCATTTTTATCAACCTGACTTTTAACAATCTGCGGTTCATATAGAATTCCACCATTTACAGTGGCACAAAAAGCATTAGTAAGTTGAAGCGGAGTAGCAGAAATATTGTAACCAAAGGACATATAAGTTTTTGTCAGTTTTGACCACTTATCAAGCTCTACTAATTTTCCTGTAACTTCACCAGGTAATGAGATTGAAGTAAATGTACCAAATCCAAAACTTCGTACATACTGATAAAATTTTTCATCGCTCATCCGCTGAACTAATTTTGTAATACCAATGTTGCTAGACTCTTCAATAATTCCTCTTACGGTAAGCGATTCAAATTTATGAGTATCTCTGATGTAATTATTTCTGAATTTATAAACCCCGTTTTCAACATTTATTCGTTCAGATTCATTACATGCTTTTTCTTCGATCAGTGCTGCGAGAGTTATTGCTTTGAAAGTTGAACCAGGTTCATATGAATCTGTAATAGCCCTATTCTTTCTTTCAAAATCACCATACATCCAGAAACAATTTGGATCATAATCGCTGATGTTTGCCATTGCAAGAATTTCACCTGAATTAGGATTCATAATTATACAAGTAGCAGATTCACCAGAAGTTAATTTTAAACTTTGTTTTAGTTCTTCTTCAACTATTGCCTGATATCTTTTATCAATTGTAAGATAAATATCATCACCTGGTACGGAAGGTCTGGTCTGTTTCTCCGAAATAGAAATAATATCGCCCATTGCATTTCGCTCAACCATTCTGAAACCATCTTTACCTCTCAACACTTCATCAAAACTTTTTGAGATACCATTAACTCCTTTATAATCATTATCAACATATCCAAGAACATGAGAAGCGAGAGAACCATATTGGAAGACACTTACAGGTTCTTCTACGTAAAAGAAGGCGGGATTTTTATATTCAAAAAGATCGAGAGATTTTTCAAAAGGTACTTTTTTCTCTAGGCAAATAGTCTTTCCACTAGCCTTTAAAAGTTTTGAATAATGACGTTTGCTTTTCCCTATTACTTTTGAAAACATTTTCGCCAGTTTATCTTTTTCGGAGGCAGACAGCATTCGCAAATCAACAAAAAATGAGTAGTCACTTCGATTATAGACTAACAAAACGTCATTGCGATCGTAAATAAAACCTCTATCAGCTTTAACGGTTTGAGTATTCGTCTGCTGCCTTTTTGCAAAGTAGCTAAGTTCATCGCTTCTAACTATTTGAAGGTTAACCAGCCTAAACACAAGTGCACCAAAAATGAGTACAACAAAAATCAGTATGAGCAGCACTCGTGAATTATTCATTCTCGTTCCAAACACTTTCGGAAATTTGAGCGACATCTTCTGTGGATAGAGTTATTTTTCTAATAGGATCTGAATCATCATTCACTAAACCAAGTTCATATATCGCATATTCTTTGATGGCATCTTCCGATGTAAGCATTTGATAATTAGCTTTCAATGCAACTGATTGATTTCTTTCAGTTTTAATTCTATTCTCTAATTGAGCAAGTTCTCTTTGCAATTCTTCATATTTCAACTGAAGTCCTTGTGAAATAAGAATAATTATGGTACATAAAACCAGTAATGAAGTAACTGCAACTATTAAAGGTTTAGAACTTTTTTTCATACTCTTTCTGCAATTCTCAATTTTGCGCTACGAGCTCTTTTGTTGTTTGTTATTTCTAAAATCGATGGAGTTATGGGTTTCTTCGAGATAATATTCAGCCGTTTTACTTTACCACATGTGCAAATCGGTACATGTGGAGGACATACACAACTTAGACTTTCATATTTAAAAAAATCTTTTACTATTCTATCTTCAAGTGAGTGATAACTAATTACAACCAATCTGCTACCTTTTCTTAACACAGAAACAGAATTTTGAAGGAAAATCGTCAACGCACCAAGTTCATCATTCACATAAATCCTCAATGCCTGAAAAACGCGTGACAATGTCTTAGTTAAATATTTTGGATTTGTTACTGATGAAATTATTTTTTTTAGTTCATCAGTTGTTTCGATTCTTTTTACTGTTCGAGCTTCTGAAATTCTGCGGGCGATCTTTCTGGAATTTTTCTCTTCTCCAAATTCGAAAATTACATTTGCAATTTTTTCTTCGGGTTCGTAGTTGATAAAATCCGCAGCAGTTTTTCGCAAGCTTTTATCTAATCGGAGGTCCAACATTGTATTCATGCTGTATGAAAAACCTGCTGCGGTATTATCCAGTTGAAAAGAAGAAACACCAAGATCAGCCAAAATCCCATCAAAGAACTCCAACGATTCAATCTTAGCAATTACATCAATTAGCGAAAAGTTAAAGTTGTAAAGTTTAATTCTATCCTCACCTTTAAATTTTTCCTTACAGTAATTGAAAGCACTCAGATCAACGTCAGTGGAAACGATGCCACCTTTTTTACTCAGTCTGTTAAATATCTCTAAAGTGTGTCCGCCAAATCCTAAAGTCCCTTCGAAATAAATTCCATCTTTTTTTCTTATTAAATAATCAACGCTCTCTTTCAATAAAACAGGTATATGTGCCTGAGTCATTAATCGGTCATAACTTTTGCAGCAATCTCTTCATATGATAGCGGGGACTGCTTTAAGTAATCGTCATAAATTTTTGGATTCCAGACTTCAATCTTTCTCAGCGCACCAATGATTAAAACTTCCTTGTCAATTTTCGCATAGTCTATGAGCATTTGTGGAACTAGAATTCTTGACTGTGAGTCCATAACATCTTCATGTGCATATTGAACGAACATTCTAATAAATCTAAGGTCATCAGGCTGGAATTGATTAAGCTTCAAAAGTTTATCTTCAATTTTTTGCCACTCATCAAGAGGGTACAAATCGATGCAACTAGATAACCCTTTGGTCATCACAATTGTATCGTTTGCTTCTGGCGAAATGTGTTTACGTATCTTTGCCGGAATACTGATTCTGCTTTTGGAATCTATTGAATATGTAAATTGACCTTTAAACAAACATTTTCCATAATTTGGGATTTTTCACCACTTTTCCCCACTGCACCCCGAAAATAATGGAAAATTTTACAGAAAGTCAAGAAGTATTTTAAAAAAATCCCATTATTTGGGATTTATTTATTGAAGGTTACATTAGGCTTTGGTCGTTCCTGCGGAGTAAGATTAGTATTTATAGGTTGCATCAATCATCATTTCCTTATCTATTTAAGAACAAAACTGAAGAAGTTCGACCACCGATTGAAGATATCTTATTAAATAATTCTGAGCCAACTGCCGGAATCGAACCGGCGACCTGCTCATTACGAATGAGCTGCTCTACCAGCTGAGCTAAGTTGGCCGAATAAATTTTCATGCTCATGACCAAAACTGAAGAAATTTATTATCTCAGTTTCTTTTTATGTCTGTTCTTTCTAAGTCTCTTTTTTCTTTTATGAGTTGACATTTTATGACGTTTTCTTTTTCTTCCACAAGGCATTTGGTTTCCCTTTTAGTTACTTAATTAATGTGAAGTTAATAATTCTTGTGCTCTTTTCCCCGCTTCAGAGTTTGGATCTAACTCTGCAGTTTTTCTAAACCATTCTTTAGAAGCTTCAATATTCTTTGCTGTCAGATTGACAATTCCAAGATTTAGATGAGCAATCTGATGTTTTGGCTGATATTTAAGTGCGGCTTCCATTTCACTTATTGCTGTTGTATTATCACCCATATTGTAGAAACAGATTGCCATATCAACACGGGCATCAGCATTTTCCGGGTGTTTAACTAAATATTTTTTATAGTTAGAGATTGCTCTCTCAAACATTCCTGAATCCTGGAGTAAGTGTGCAAGATGCAGAGCCGATTCCAAATCATCAGGATTAGCATTTACTTTCTTTTCAAGTTCATTTATTTCTTCTAGATTAGCCAGATTCACCCCCGATTCGGATGATTGATTTTCAACCTGAGTAATGTTCTGTGTAATTCCTGAATCAAAAACACCTGAGAGTACGAGAGCAATAATGAAAATTATAACAATCGCTGATGAGATAATTAATATTTTTTTGTTATCAAGAACTTTTTCTTCTTTTATTCTATTTTGATTATCAGAAATATTTTTTCTACTTGATTGATTTGAATCATTTCCTTTTGCTTCAGACCTGGTTAAATCATTCTTTTTCATTTTATTTCCTTTTAAAGGAATTCCACAACTGAAGCAATCTGAGTTTTCAACTGGATTTTCTTCGCCGCAGTTTTTGCAGATGATGATATCCTCGGAATTCTTTGTCTTACTACTTCGGGGAATAATTCCAGAATTAATTTGACTCCCACAGTTCGGACAAAATTTAAACTCGCCCTCAATTTTAAATCCACATTCAGCACAATAGTTCACTTTTAAACTATCTCCGATTCTTTTCTAACATTCCTGCGTTTACAAGCTCTTTAAAGTCTTTAGAAAACTTAAAAGTTGGAACGTAGTGTTCCGGAACAAAAACGGAATCTCCAGTCTTTGGATTCCTAGCTTGACGTGCATTTTTCTGCTTTACTCTGTAGCTTCCAAAACCTCTGATCTCAATGCCCTTGCCTTCTTTAAGAGCTTCGATAACCGTTTTTAAGAATCCTTCAATGATAGCTTCGGTTTCCAGTTTTGTGAGTCCGGTCCCGGCTGCAACCTTGTCAACAATGTCAGCCTTCGTCATCCAATTCACCTTTAAGTTATTTGCTAATTGATTATTTTCTAAAAATTAGGGTGTTAAGCTAATCAAGTTTTCCTGTAAAATCAATAAAAATAGTTAGTTACGGGAATTCTTTTTTGCTAGTTCCAAGTTAATAACTCCATTTTTCATCAGAATCCTCAACTATGGCTTCATATACTATGGAATTGCTTCAAATTCTGTTAAATGTGAAATCTTTAATTTATTTTCGGATTGAAAGTATTTAAGACTAAAAAAGTTATTGGAAAGAATAGGATGGAAAAAGAATTTAAAATTGAAGGGATGAGTTGCAACCACTGTGTTATGGCTGTAATAAAAAGTCTTTCAAAAATCAATCTAATAAAATTTGAAGTTGCGATCGGTTCAGCAAAAGTTGAGTTTGATGAAAAAGAAATAGCAGAAGAAATATTAATTAAAACAATTGAAGAAGCCGGTTATCAAGTTATAAAGTGAAGAAGGATGTATGATACAGATGAGCGAGACCATAGTCCCAAAAATCAAACCCCAAAAAATCAACGCACCGGTAAGTGGAATGACTTGTGCAAGTTGTGTTGCAAGAGTAGAAAGATCAATTAGCAAAATTGAGGGAATAAAAAATGTTTCTGTAAATCTTGCAACAGAAAAAGCAACTTTTGAAATTGACAATAGCTTGGCTTCACTTGAACAAGTTGAAAAAGCTATAGAGAATGCTGGGTACAAAATTGACTTCTCATCCCTCAATAAAACAAGCTCATCCCATACAATAAATGATGAACTTAAATCTGATTTCAATAATAAATTAAGGAAAGATTTTTTTCTTGCGATTTTTCTGACAATTCCAATCTTTATTTTAAGCATGGGTATGATGTGGGAAGGATTTCATAATCTAATCCCGATTTCGCAGAACGGGGTTAATAAAGTACTTCTTCTGTTAACAATTCCAGTAGTATTTATTTCAGGGAAGAGATTTTATAAAATATTCTGGAAAAATTTATTGCATCTGACAGCTGATATGAACTCACTAGTAGCGATAGGAACAGGATCAGCTTTTATATACAGCACACTTCTAACTTTATTTCCCGAATTATTTTCTGATAACACGATGGTTCCTCACGTTTACTTTGAAACAACTGCTGTTATAATTACATTAATTCTAATGGGAAGATGGCTGGAAAGCAGTGCAAAATCAAAAACGGGATTGGCAATCAAAAAACTTATCGAATTAAAACCTCAAACAGTAATAGTCAAAAGAAAAAGTATTGAAGAAGAAATTCCGATTGGTGAATTGTTAATCGACGACATAGTAATAATCAAGCCAGGCGGAAAAATTCCAGCTGATGGAAAAGTTGTTAGCGGATATTCAACAATAGATGAATCAATGTTAACTGGTGAATCAATACCAGTTGAAAAGAATATTGGCTCTAAGGTGATTGGTGGTTCAATAAACAAAACAGGTAGTTTTAATTATCAAGTCACTGCTGTCGGTGACAATTCAATACTTGGTCATATTATTAAGATGGTTGAAGAAGCACAAGGCTCAAAAGCTCCAATTCAAAAGCTGGCAGATAAGATTGCGGCTGTCTTTGTTCCTATAATTATCTTGATCGCCATTATAACATTTGTTGGTTGGTTTTTCTTTAGTACGACAGGATTCAGCGCAGCGTTAATAAATTTTATTGCTGTTTTAATTATTGCATGCCCTTGTGCACTTGGACTTGCTACTCCAACCGCAATAATTGTAGGAACCGGGAAAGGAGCTCAGAATGGTATTCTGATAAAGAATGCAGAAAGCCTTGAGCTTGCTCATAGGATTGATACAATTATTTTTGATAAAACCGGAACGATTACTACTGGGAAACCAAAGGTTGGCTCTATTATTACTAATTCAATTGATGAGCAAGAACTTCTGAATTTAGTTGGATCATTAGAAGAGAGATCAGAACATCCGATTGCTAAAGCGATAGTGAGCTATGCAAAGGAAAGTGGAAATAAGTTCGAAAATGTTGAAAATTTTGAAAGCTTAACCGGAATAGGTTTAAAGGGAAGAGTTAAGAGCGATGAAATTCTTGCGGGCAATCAGACTCTGATGGAAAATAATTCAATCGATAGGAAAATATTTCATGAGAATATTAATGAATTTTCTAAAAGTAGCAAGACTCTAGTTTTCGTATCAATAAATAAAGAGTTAAAAGGATTGATTGCTATTGAAGACGAAATTAAAAATAACTCCAAAGAGGTAGTTGCAAAACTTAAAACAATGAATCTAAAAACTATCTTATTGAGCGGCGATAATAAACACAGCGTAAAAGATATTGCAGACAAAGTTGGATTTGATGATTATCGAGCAGAAGTAATGCCAGGCAATAAACTTTCTGTAATATCTCAATATCAAAAAGAAGGTAAAATTGTTGCAATGGTTGGAGACGGAATTAATGATGCGCCAGCATTGGCTCAAAGTAATGTTGGAATTGCTATGGGAACGGGAACTGATGTGGCAATTGAATCGGGAGATATTGTTTTGATGAGTGGTGATTTGAATGGAGTTGTAAACGCAATTATGTTATCGCGTCAAACATTAAAAACAATCAAGCAAAATCTCTTTTGGGCATTTATTTATAATATCATTGGAATTCCGCTGGCAGCTTTTGGTTTGCTAAATCCGATGATTGCAGCACTTGCTATGTCATTCAGTTCTGTTTCAGTTGTAAGCAATTCTTTAAGATTGAAGAAGAAAATCTTAGTTAAGTGAAATTTTAATTAACTCCGTAAAGAGTACACAAATCAAAATAAGTTTTGCCTGGAAGCAATTGAGAGAATCCAGCTGTTAACTGAACCATAAACGAATCCCCCGATGCAACACTAAAAGTATCTTGAATACTATAAGATTCCCAGATTATATCGTCAATTGAAATGCTTGATGATTTAATTACTGTACCATTCCTTACCAAAGACAAAATCATTTTACCTTCAATCCCGCTATATTTAGATGCAATTCTTAGCTTGTATTCATTAAATTCAGTTTTTACTGGTACCTTTATATAAGCATAAACTTCAGGGGGTTGACTAGCTTCTAATAAAAGTGAAAAATTTCCGCCACCAGAAGGAACATCTGATGAAGAATCACTTTGGTCAGGGAGAGTCCATCCATCGAAAGAGAATCTTCCATCTTTTTCAAATGAAGAATACAAAAGTGTATTTTCTTCTGTTGGTTCTGTTGGATCATCATCTGTGCATCCGAGGATAAGCAATGTGAAGAGCAGAGAAGTGAATAATTTTAAATATGTTTTGTTACTCATAAAAATCCTTTCTTCTTCACAAAAAAATTATAATAATTTAAACAATAATGAAGTCAATTATTTGTGCAGATCTAAAAAAGACTTTTTGTTTGTTTGTAGTCAAAAAATAAAAAAGGTCGGTTGCCCGACCCAAAAAAACAACTAACTTACTGTCCTGCTGGTCCCCTTACAGAAACAACCTTACTTCTCTCGATTGCTTGCAGAGCAAAATAGTTGTCTCCAAACTTAACCATATTCTCCATTTCCGTATCGAACTGATCAAAATGAGTTTCTTCATCAAGAACTAAATCTTCAAATATTTTTTTTGAGGCTGAATCAGCATTCGCGGAACAAGTATTCGCCCAGAGGTTATATTCCTTGGCACTTTCATCTTCCATATCGGCGGCACACTTAAGCATTGCTTCCGGATCTTTAATTTTCTTTACCTGTCCTACAATTTTCATTTCAACATCACCTTTTAGAAAAAGAATTCTTTCAGATAACGCTTCAACATGCATCATTTCCTGAATAGCCGTTTTTTTGAAAAGGTTTGCTAGTAAATCATATCCTTGGTCATCACAATGAAAGTGAAAATACATATACTGGTGAATGGCAAGCAGCTCATCTGCTACTGCTTTATTTAAAAGTTCAATACTTTTTCCAAAATTTTTCTTACTCATGATTTTTCTCCCTTAATTTTAATAATTGTTGATCAAAATTTACAAATAAAATTATGGTTTGGGAAGACGTTCCAGATAGGAAGAATTGCTAAGAATTGCAAATGTTTCAATCTTTCTTAATTCTTCAATTGACTTGCAATTCATATAACTCATAGAGCTTCGTAACCCATCTGATACAGCATTGACTACGTTTTGCACTGCACCTTTGTAAGCAACCATTGTTTCCTCACCTTCAATAAATTCGTTCTTCATCTTAACACCAAATGATGCTGAACCGCGATACTTTTTCCATAGCTGATCGCTATATCGAATTACTTCACCAGGAGTTTCGCGTGTTCCGGCAAGTAGTCTTCCCAGCATTACTGCATCTGCACCAAGTGCGATAGCTTTAGCAACATCACCAGCACCTTTAATTCCACCATCTGCTATAATTCCGATTTTCAGTTTATTCTCTTTACGAGCAAAAAGTACATTGAGTAATGAAGAAACCTGCCCAATTCCAATTCCGGTTTGGATACTAGTTGAACAAACGCTTCCGCTGCCAATCCCAACTCTAACACCATCAGCACCGGCATCTACAAGATGTTTTAATGAAGCACCGTGTGCAATGTTTCCAACAATCACTTTTAGATCTACGCTCTTTTTAACTTGCTCTGTTTTTTTTAGGACTTCCCTGTTGCTGGCATTTGCAGTATCAATGCAAATAATTTTTCTGCCTTCAGATAATTTTTTAACAGCAGCGATTGGTGTATTTAGTGCGATCGAGATTGCGATGATTTTCCGGGTTCCATTTTTATTACTGAGTAATTCATCCAGTGATGAATCGAATCGATTTACAATTCCAAGGCACCCAAGACTATAAAGCTCCTTCGCCATCTCAATTCCGGTAACTGATTCCATTGGACTCGATACAATTGGCACAGAAAGTTTAATCCCCAAGAAGTTTGCTGTGGTATCAACTTCCTTTCTGGATTTTATACGAGAAATTTCAGTTGGTATTAGACTAATATCATCATAAGTGAGTGATTGCTGATATTCATTCAATGAGTGTTTGTTATATACTTTCATAATAGACCTTCCATTTCATTAAGAACCTGATTCATCCTTTCACTAATTGCTTTAACTGGTTCAGGTGAATTCATATCTACACCTGCTTTTGTCAAAATATTAATGGGATAATCAGCACTGCCTGATTTCAAAAAATTAAGATATTTGTTAACTGCTGGTTCACCTTCGATTTTAACTTTTTTCGCTAAAACCTCTGAAGCTGCAAATCCGGTTGCGTATTGGTAGACATAAAAATTATAATAAAAATGTGGGATTCTTGTCCATGTATATTGCTCCTCCTCGGGAACGAACATATCAGGGCCCCAATATTTTTGATAGATATTTTTATATAATTCACTTAATACTTCTGAGGTTAGCGATTCACCCTTCTCTGTTCTCTCGTAAACAATCATTTCAAACTCGGCAAACATAACCTGCCTGTAGAAAGTTGCAGTAAGATTGTTCAGATATCTCTCGAGCAGAAAAAGTTTTTCTTTTCTGTTGTCAGCAATTTCTAGCAAATGGTCAAGCAATAATGACTCATTAAAAGTTGATGCAACCTCAGCAAGGAAGATAGAATAGTTTGCATAAGGATAGGGTTGATTTTGTCCTGTGTAATATGAATGCATATTATGCCCCATCTCGTGAGTAAGCGTAAACACATCATTTAAAAGATCAGTCCAATTAAGTAAAACGTACGGATGAACACCAAAAGTAGTACCTGATGAATATGCACCGCTTCTTTTAGCTTTTGTTTCAAACACATCAATCCATCTGTTGTTGAAAGCTTGATTAAGAGAAGAGATATAATCATTCCCCATAATTTTTAGTGAGTCCAACACAATCTCGACACCTTCTTCATACGAATATTTTTTTTCACCATGAGAATTGAAAACTGTAACATAAACATCATAGGGACAAAGTTCATTTAGTCCGAGAAGCTTTTTCTTTAATACAGCCCATCGATGCATTGGTTGAAGATTTTGATTGGCAGAATCAATCAGATTGTGATAAACAGATATTGGAATATTATTTCTGTGCAGTGCCGATTCAAGAGCAGAGTTAAAATTTCTTGCACGAGCATTAAAAATATTTGTTTTAAGATTTCCGTTAAATAATGCAGTGAATGTGTTGAGATAATTCTTATAAGATTCTAAGTATGCTTTAAATACTCTTGATCTGTAATCTCTATCCTTTGAATACATAGCAGAATAATATCTTCCATGCGAAAGTTCAATCATCCCACCGAGTTCATCTTTAATAGTTGGCAGTTTAAGATCTGCATTCGTGAATATTGAAAATGTATTGTAAGGAATTTGTGTCAGCTCTGCTGCTATTGCAAGTATTTTTTCTTCAGAGTTTGATAATGTATGTTTTTTTGACCGAAGAAGATCATCTAAACTATGCTTATAGACTTTTAATTCTTCCTTTGAATCAATCATACTTCGCAATTTCTCTTCAGGAATTTTTAGCAGTTCCGGACGGATGAATGAACTTGCAGCACCAGCTTGTGCGTATAATGATTGTATCCGATCATCCATAGAGTGATACTTTCCTACTCTCATATCGCCATCCTTTGAAAGCATGGCATAGAGATGGAGCTGATCAAGCTTAATATTTACATCTTCATCAAATTTGAAACAGGCAAGTAAATTATCGGAACTTTCCGCAAGTTTGCCTTCAAACTTTTGATATCCTGTAACCTTTTCGGAGACGGATTTAAACTCATTCTCCCATTCTTCATCATTATGAAAAATGTCAGTTAAATTCCATTTATACTTTTGATTTATTTCATCCCTTTCAGGAATAACTTTGCTTTCAGTTTCGACCTGGTAAAATTTATTAGCGGGCATAGCAGGAGTATTTACTTTCGTTTTAAAATTGCATAATTGATAAAAAACGCCGGTGAAATGGCAGCAAAAGATAAGGAAATTACTTTTATTTATTTTGTGAAAATAACTTCTCTATAGAGTTTTTCTGAATTCTATCTTAATCTTACCGCTGAAATTTTCTGTGCTGATTTTAATGGTTGAGGGGACATATCCATCGAGAAGTTCTGTGTGATAGGAAACGTCTTCAGCTATAAAATATCTGAATCTTACTACATTACTTAAATCCTGAACACTTACATTTGTGTATCCTGATTGATAACCAATCAATGTAAAATTAAATCGCGTTCTCGGTGAACCGAAATAAACCGGTACAGATAAATTCATCGATAAATTCTGCGCGTTTAACAGAAAGGTATATGAATTACGTTCTGTTAGTTGAACAGGCTCATTAATATTCCCCACCATATTATCCGGTTCAATTATCTCTTCTCTGCAGGAAACCGATAATATTAATATTACGAATAGTAATGTGTTCTTTTTCAATTAAGTATCCTTTAAGAAATGACACTATAAATGAAATAATTTCTGAAGGATAATAGAAAATAAGAATCAAAATAGCAATCCCGACTTTTGGTTTTATCAGGGAATTAATTGATAGATTGCCCGTGAAGCTCTGAACTTGCCGGAAAATTTTTCTAAATGCTCTTTTTGTAAACGAGGAGCATCTTTCTGCAGATATTTATTATATTCATCAAGAGATGGACATTTATAATTGATTCTATAGGTAGATTCATTTACTGCAATTTCTTGAGATAAAAGTTTTTGCATTTCCCAATTTGTGAAGTAACCAGTTTTCATTACTTCCTTAATATGTTCTTCTTGCATCCACTTTAACCAGGAATCTTCTCCATCCTCTTTTATTACAACTGTTACACTATAAATTATCATGTTAAGAACTCAATTCGATATTTTTTATAATTATATAATTTTTTCGATTGAAAAAACTTTTTTTTCCAAAAGGATTTTATCAGTTATATAGTAATGACAGCAATATAACAACTACATTGGATTATCATCTAAATGAATTCAATTGAAAATAAGTACCAATATAATCAGAAGAAATTTTTGTTTGATCTGTTTTGCATTCATTTAAAAATAAGCCTAAGTTTATCGAAAATTTTATCAATTATTACTGCTTAGTGAAGACAAACAAAAATACAACAATATTTTTTCGATTATCTTACTTATCTATAAGCATTGTCCTTCTTTCAATTCTTCTTTGGGGTTGGGTTGAATGTTCCGATTCTTCAAATAAAATTCCCGAAACACTGGCACAACAGCCCCAACTAAACAGTTTTGGATTTTTCTCTGACTCACTCGATCATCAAACATTTTCGGTATCAAAAAATGAAACTCTTTCTGATATTTTATTAAAACATGGTGTGCCAGGTACGGAAATAATTCAGATTGTGGATGATGCAAAAGAAGTTTTAGATGTTAAAAAAATAGTAGCAGGCAATTTTTATCATACATTTACAAACGATGATTCGCTGAGTACTTTGGTTTATTTTGTGTATGAGAAAAGCCCAAGACACTTTGTTGTATTTGATTTAAGAGATTCGATAAATGTATATGAAAGTGAAAAGGAAGTAATTGTCAGAGAAAATCAAAAATCAGCAGTGATAGACCACTCACTTTATGTATCACTTATGAATGCTGAGGCAACTCCTGAACTCGCAATTAAACTTTCCCAAATATTTGCCTGGGAGATTGACTTCTACCATCTGCAAAAAGGAGATCATTTTAAAGTAATCTATGATGAACTATACATTGATAATAAATTTTTTGCAATTGGAACAATTAAGGCAGCACTCTTTAGTCATAGCGGAAAAGATTTTTATGCAATTCCGTTTACACAGGATAGCGTCTACCAATATTTTGATGAAGAAGGAAACAGCTTGAGAAAAGCATTCTTAAAAGCGCCTCTTGAATTCGGTAGAATAAGTTCCAGATACAGCAAAAGCAGATTGCATCCTGTACTTAAAACACACAGACCACATCTGGGAGTTGATTATGCAGCCCCGGTTGGGACACCAATCAGAACCACTGGAGATGGAGTTGTTTCAGATATTGGTTACAATAGGGGTTCAGGAAAATTTATAAAAATCAGGCATAATTCAATTTACACCACAATGTATTTACATCTATCTCGTTACTCAAAAGGTATAAAGAAGGGATCAAAGGTGCAGCAAGGTCAGGTTATTGGTTATGTTGGAAGTACAGGGTTGTCAACTGGTCCTCACCTCGATTATAGATTTTTTGTAAACGGAAATCCCGTTGATCCTTTAAAAGTTGAAGTTCCACCTTCTCATCCTGTTAAGAAAGAACTAAGAGACGAGTATGAAGTTCAAAGAGATAGTGTAATGAAACTACTGAAGAAAGTCGAAATCATCGCAGCTAAAAATCCTCTTTGATTTTTATTCAAAAATCATCATATCCTTTCTCAGATCATTATCACCACTCAAAATAATTAGGCTTCATATTTTCAGTAAAGAGAGTATATTTCACACCGTTTAATTTAATTATTCTTTTAAAACTGATAACCTAACTTATTAATAACTTATAATTTTTATCTCTATTCTCATATGAATGACAAAACCACACAACAAAATCCCGAAGATAAACCAAAAAAATTTTTATTCTGGAAGAAAAAGGAAAGAAAGAAACCTGAAACCTTTGTAGAAAAAGTAGTAGAATTTTTTAGACAGCTTTTCTGGGCAGCTGTCGCTGCATTTTTCATAATCACTTTTATAATACAGAATACCCGAATTCCAACAGGCTCGATGGAAGATACTATACTTGTTGGTGATTTCGTTCTTGTAAATAAATTCATCTATGGATCATCATCACCTAAGTATATACCATTTACACAGATTGAACTTCCTTTTTTCCGACTCCCAGCATTTAAAGATCCAAAAGCAAAAGACATTGTTGTATTTGAATATCCTGGAGATCGTGATCAACTTTTCGCTACTGAACGTGGTGTTAATTATGTTAAACGCTGTATAGGCGTACCTGGTGACACTCTTGAAATAATAGACAAAGTTGTTTTTGTAAATGGTAAAGAGTTCTGGAGACCAAGCTTTATTAAATATTATAAAGGAAGATATGGTAATTTTTTAAAACCATTGCCGAGAGGAATTGCTGAACCAAGAATCTTCCCAAAAGGTATGGACTGGAATGAAGATAATTACGGTCCACTGGTAGTCCCAAGAAAGGGTTCAACTATTCCATTAAATAAATATAATGTTGAACAATGGAGAACAATTATCGATCGTGAATATGGTAAACGTGTTGTGGATATGAAAAATGGTGTTGTTACGATAGAAGGGAATCCTGTTTCATCATATTCGTTTAAAAAAGATTATTACTTTATGATGGGTGATAACAGAGATGACAGTCTTGATAGTAGATTTTGGGGACTTGTATCAAGAGATATGGTTGTTGGTGAAGCTTTTATTATTTTGTTTTCGTGGGATAGAGATATTCCCTTCTCACAACTCTTTAAGCTTTTAGGTTCTATAAGAACTGATAGAATATTATTACTACTTCACTAAAATAAAAAAGGCTGCTTTTAAGGCAGCCTTTCATTTATACATCTAAGTTTATTTTTTACAAACCAATTCTGAAACCTGCATTAAATGAAACAGGTAATCCTAAATAAACTTCAGCAGAACTAGCGGAGTGCGATTCGTAGTACTGACCACCAACCTTGTATCCGTTGAACTGGCTATTATCAGTTGCATCTTCAACATACAGCTCGTTAAACAAATTGAAAACGTGTCCGAATACACTTACATCTAAACCAGCAACTTCACCTGGTATTCTGTATAAAGCGTGTAAATCAAAAATGTTATAGGAAGGTACTTTCCAAACCTGCGCTCTGTCATTTTCGTCACTTCGGCTAAATGGATCAAAGTCTGCATAATAATTATCGTAATATCTCCATACTATTTGAGTCTGAAGACCGGTTGGGAAGAATACTGTAAAACTAAGAACAACCTGTGTCTGTGGAGCATCACCAACTTTTAAATCTTTGATGTAATAATTGTACTCTTCAACAGAGTTTGGATCAGAAAAATCCGGTATATACGATCCACTAACATCATCAGTATATGTCCAGAATCCCTGACTAAATGCTGCGTCAAATCTTGCATATTGGAGTGGTTGATATGCAGCTTCCAGTTCAATTCCAGCAAAAGTTGAATTGATTCCATCTAATCTAACTAAACCATCTGTACCATCCGCATTAAGTACGTTAATACTTTGAGCACGATCAGACCATAGTGTGTAGTAACCATTCAGTTTTAAAGTGAGTTGATTCTGAAATAGTTTTGAATTCACACCCGCTTCAAATGAAACAAACTTTTCATTCTTTGGATCTGCTACTTTCGTTCCATTTACATCGTTGATGACTTGATCAAAAATAGGGACTTTAGAAACATATCCTGCGTTTGCAAAAACATCCCATTCCTCCGTAAGTCTGAAACTTGCTCCGCCTTTGAACTGATAACCACTAATGTAATCTGTTTCTTGTCTCAACTCGCCGGAAGTAAGGTCACCATCAATTTGAGGTTTAAAGTGATCTGTATAATCATATTTAATAACAGAATAACCAATCGTTCCATAAAGAGTATATTTTGGCTGAGTATACTCTGCCTGAACATAACCACCTAACCAGTTTACTTTATTAGTATTATTATAATCTATCTTGTCGCCCAAATTTTTATAGTAAGCTGTTCCGCTCTCAAACTGATTACCGGTAAAGTAATAGTAATCATTACCCAGCAGATCACGAACTTCACGAAAATGATCTATCTTTGCAATTCTCCAGTCAAGACCGACAGAGGTATTTAAATGTTCAGTGGTCTTCCAGAATGCTTTAGCTATTGCACCGTAGGTCCATTGACTATTGACACTATTTCTTAAAATACCACCTCTATTTGGGTCACCACTGATATTATTGGAAACAATGTATTGAGTAGGACCATAACCAAAATCGACTGTGTCTATGTGCGTTAAATTTCTAGCGATTGTAGCATCCCAGTCAACAACTTGCTGCATTAAATCTCTATTATAAACCATGCTTCCGTAGGTTCCACTACCACCACCTAAACCACCTGAATAATAAAAAGTAGTGTATAAGCTCCATTGATCTGATAATTGTGAATACCAGTTTAAATTTACCAGAGGTTTGTGAAAATAGTTTACGCTTTCATTAATTGAATTAGGATCATAACGTGGACCTTGTTTATAAGCCCAGTATGATTTCTGCCATTGCATACCATCGTAAGATGAATTGACTCCAGCCCAATTTGAATTATATAATAATCCCTGCTCTCTTAACTTCTTATCATTGAGTGCAGATTCAGGATAATCGAGCTCTCTTGCAAGCACGTGACTGAATGTTGCAACATTTAATCTCCAACGTCTTTGACCATGTTGTTGAGGTGCACCGGTCGCATAAAATTCCAGTCTGTTATCAGTATTAATTTGGTATGCAGCACCCATATAATAAGCCCAAGCATCTGTCCAGGTTTTATCAGCATAACCATCTCCAACTTTACGCACACCGCCAAAACTTAATGCAAATTTGTCATTGATTAAACCTGTATTTGCGTACAATGAGTTTTTGCTAAAACCTGATGTCCCTATTTCATTCTGATAAATAACTCCGGCTTTCTGTTGAGTTGGATCAGTGATAATATTTACTGTTCCACCGATAGATGGAGTAGCAAGGTT
>Ga0208980_10000138_pt1 | contig 36380 bp, 31 predicted proteins | sample WetSurMetagenome_3_FD_187993 | JGI IMG/M metagenome (GOLD analysis project Ga0208980, IMG submission 187993) | Wetland microbial communities from Twitchell Island in the Sacramento Delta, sample from surface sediment Aug2011 Site A1 Bulk (version 2) | ecosystem: Environmental > Aquatic > Marine...
CGGGTGCAGCTCGCCGCCCGGAAATTCTGTCCTGAATTTACGGGCTACCGCGCACATCCCTGTGCGCTGCTCGCTGCACACCGGTGCAAGCGCCCGCCGTCCGGATCAAAGGCATCAGATATCCCGCAGCAGCTCGTTGATGCCGACCTTGCCGCGCGTCCTCTCGTCCACGCGCTTGATGATGACCGCGCAGTACAGGCTGTAGGAACCGTCCTTCGACGGCAGGCTGCCGGGTACGACCACCGAGCCGGCCGGGACGCGGCCGTAGAGGATCTCGCCGGTCTCGCGGTTGTAGATCTTGGTCGACTGCCCGATGTACACGCCCATCGACAGCACGGACCCCTGTTCGACGACGACGCCCTCGACCACCTCGGAGCGCGCGCCGATGAAGCAGTCGTCCTCGATGATGGTGGGCGCGGCCTGCACCGGCTCGAGCACGCCGCCGATGCCGACACCGCCCGAGAGGTGAACGTTCTTGCCGATCTGCGCGCAGGACCCGACCGTCGCCCAGGTGTCGACCATGGTGCCGGAGTCGACGTAGGCGCCGATGTTGACGTACGACGGCATCAGCACGCATGAGGGCGCGATGTAGGCGCCCCGGCGCGCGGCAGCCGGCGGCACCACCCGCACGCCGCCGGCCCGGAACTCGCGGGCGTTGTACTCCGCGAACTTCGACGGGATCTTGTCGTAGTAGTTGGTGAAGCCGCCCTTGATGAAGGCGTTGTCCTCGATGCGGAAGGCGAGCAGCACGGCCTTCTTCACCCAGTCGTTGACCGCCCAGCGGCCATCGCGCTTCTCGGCGACCCGGATCTCGCCGCGGTCGAGCTGCTCGATCGCGCTCATCACCGCGTCCCTGACGACGGTCTCGACGTTGCGCGGCGTGATCTCGGCGCGGCGCTCGAAGGCGTCCTCGATGATCGACTGGATCTGGGTCATGGCTGTCTCCAAGCAGGGAGGTCAAAGAGAGTCGACGAAGCGCCGGATGCGGTGCGCGGCATCGACGCACTCGTCCAGCGGCGCCACGAGGGCGATGCGCACGTGGCCCGCGCCGGGATCGATCCCGGCGACCGGGCGCGAGAGAAAGCTGCCGGGCAGCACGGTCACGTTCTCGTGCGCGAAGAGCCCTCGCGCAAACTCGGTGTCGGCGATCGGCGTGCGCGGCCAGAGGTAGAAGCTCGCGGCGGGTGCCGCGACGTCGAGGCAGCCCCCGAGCACGTCGAGCACGGCCGCGAACTTTGCGCGGTAGGCGCTCCGGTTGGCGACGACGTGCGACTCATCCCCCCAGGCGCGCGTGCTCGCGGCCTGCACGGGCATCGACATCGCGCAGCCGTGATAGGTCCGGTAGAGGAGGAAGCGCTCGAGCACGGCAGCGTCCCCGGCGACGAAGCCGGACCGCAGCCCCGGTGCATTCGACCGCTTCGACAGGCTGTGGAAGACGACGCACCGCGCGTAGTCCGCGCGTCCCATCGCCGCCGCGGCCTGCAGCAGGCCCGCTGGGGGGGCGCTCTCGTCGGCGTAGATCTCGGAGTAGCACTCGTCCGCGGCGATCACGAAGTCGTGGGCATCGGCGAGCCGGATCAGGCGCTGCAGCGTGGCGAGGTCGAGCACGGCCCCGGTCGGGTTGCCCGGCGAGCAGACGTAGAGCACCTGGCAGCGATCCCAGACCGCGTCGGGGACGGCGTCGAAATCCGGATTCCAGCCGGTCGCCGCGGTGCAGGGCACGTAATGCGGCGTCGCGCCGGCCAGAACGGCCGCCCCCTCGTAGATCTGGTAGAAAGGGTTGGGCATCACCACGACGGCGGGGCGGCTGCGGTCGACGACGGCCTGGGCGAAGGCGAACAGTGCCTCCCGCGTGCCGTTAACGGGGAGCACCTGCCGCTCCGGATCGATGCCGGCCTCGGGAAGCCCGAACCGCCGCGCCAGCCAGCCCGCGATCGCGCGGCGCAGCGCCGGTGTCCCCTTGGTCGTGGGATAGACCGAGAGGCCGTGCAGATGGGCGATCAATTCCTCGGTCACCATCCCCGGTGTAGGATGCTTCGGCTCGCCGATCTGCATCGCGATGTGATCCAGCGACGCGGTCGGCACGACGCCCGCCTTGAGCGCGCCGAGGCGCTCGAACGGATAGGGCTGCAAGCGGTCCAGGTCGGGGTTCATGCGCGCAGGATCTGCGTGAGGCGGGGCCATTCTGCGAGCCGCGTAGTATAGGCGAAGGTCCTACCCGCACCAATGCAAGCGCTTCCCGTCCTCAGCCTGCTCTTCGCCGCGACCTTCTGGGGCACCGTGTGGTACCCGTTGCGCCTGCTGGCGGAGGCGGGAATATCCGGGCTCTGGCAGGCGCTGATCAGCTATCTCGTGGCCGCGGCCGTCGTGCTGCCGGTCTACTGGTCCAGGCGCGGCGAGCTGCGGGGCCAGACCCTCGGCCTCGTGCCGCTGGTGCTCACGGCAGGCTGGTGCAACGTCGGCTTCATGCTCGGCATGCTCGAGGGCACCGTGCTGCGCGTGCTGCTGCTGTTCTACCTCGCGCCGGTGTGGGCCGTGGTGCTGGCGCGGGTCGTCCTGCGCGAGCGTCTGGCGCCGCGCACCTGGGTCGCCCTCCCGATGGCCGTGGTCGGTGCGACGCTGATGCTCTACGACCCCGCGATCGGGCTGCCGTTGCCGACGGACCGCGCCGACTGGTTCGGACTCACCGCCGGTCTCGCCTTCGCGGTCACGACGGTCGAAACCCGCCGCCTGCAGGCCATCAGCGTCACCGCGAAGACGCTCGCCTCCTGGCTCGGCGTGCTGCTCATCGCGGCGCTCGGTCTCGCCCTCGGTGGCCACGCACTTCCGACGGCTTCGGCTGGTGCCTGGGCCGGGATCGTGGTCCTGGGCTGCAGCGGTTTTCTGGCCGCCACGCTGGCGGTGCAGTTCGGCGCGACGCGACTTCCGGTGCAGCGCACCACCGTGATCCTGCTGTTCGAGATCGTCGCGGGCGCTGTCTCCTCGGCGTGGCTCGCCGGGGAGTACACTGGATCGAGGGAGTGGATCGGTGGGTTGCTGATCGCAGGCGCGGGGCTGGTCGCGGCCAAGGCCGACGGGGTGGGGTGAGTGAGCGATCTGGTGCTCGGCATAGACCACGTCAGCGTGCTGGTTCAGGACACGCGTCGGTCCCTCGACTTCTACCGCAGCGTGCTGGGTCTCGAGGTCGACCCGAGCCGTCCCGATCTCGGCTATCCGGGCGCGTGGCTGCGCGCCGGCGTGCACGCCATCCACCTCATCCAGATGCCCAATCCCGATCCCGTCACCGGCCGGCCGGCCCACGGCGGCCACGACCGGCACATCGCGTTGCGGGTGGCGGACCTCAACGCCCTGCGCTTCCGGCTCGACGTGTCGGGCATTCCCCACACCCTGAGCCGCTCCGGTCGCAAGGCCGTGTTCTGCCGGGACCCGGACGGCAACGCGCTCGAGTTCACCGAGGCGAAGGCCTGACGTCGGCGCGGTCGGGGCCGATCACCAGCCGCGGTAGTACCAGGGGTTGCTCCAGTCGCCCGGGGGTGGGCCGACGGGGGGCTGCGGATCCCGCCGCCGCTCGAGCTGCCCGCGATGCAGGCGCGACTGCTCTTCCACCGATTCGCGGTGCTGCTGCCAGGCGCGCTCGCTGTCGTCGCGCGATTCCGCACGCAGCCTGTCGATCTGCGCCCGGCGCTGGGCACGCGCCTGCTCGATGTAGTCCCGCAGCTGGTCGGTGTGGGGTGGCTCCACCGGCGGCGCAACGGCCGGTGATTCCTTGGGTGCTGCCTGCGCGTCGTCGGCCGGCTCGACTGCCGTCGCAAGCGACGACGCCAGGAGTAGGCCGAGGATCCAGCAGAGGGTGGATCGCTGTCGTCGCATGGAATCAAGCCTCCGGAACCGCTCAGGCCGCCCGCGCCGGGCCGTCCAGGTGCTCGCCGAGCGCCGTGGCGATGCGGTCGAGCTGAACGCGGTCCTCGATCGGCTGGCCGTGCAGGTCGGTGATGAAGAAGGTGTCGTCGGCCAGGGCGCCGACCGTCGCGATCTTGGCGCTGATGATCCTGACGCCCGTCCTGGCGAAGGCCTGGCCGACGAGGGAGAGCAGTCCCGGTCGGTCGGTGGCCGTGACGTGAAGCACCGTGCGGTGGTTGGCCGGGTCCTGGCTGAACTCGGACCGCGCCGGGATCTCGAAGTGCCGGATCTGCCGCGGCAGCCGACGGGGCGCGCCGACCTCGACCGGCTGACGTCGGGCGAGGCCGCGGCTCAGGGTGTCGATGATCTCGCGCTCGCGCTCGCGGCCGCTGACGGGCGAGCCGTCCTCCTCGAGCACCAGGAAGGTGTTCATCGTGCGGCCGGCGTCGGCGGTCTGGATGCGGGCCGCGACCACGTTGAGCGCCAGCTGGCTCAGCAGCGCGGTGGTCAGGGCGAACAGCCCGTCCTGGTCGGGAGCACAGATGAAGACCGCGGTGCCGCCCCGCGCGGTCTGGTGTCGGACGAGGACCATCGGCGACTCGGCGCAGGTGGCGCGTAGCACGGCCTCGGTCTGCCAGGCGATCTCCTCGGGCGAGCTGTAGAGGAAGTAGTCCGTGCTCAGGTTGATCCAGAGCCGGGTGACGGCCTCCTGCGACACCTGGCCGGCTGCGAGCAGCCGACGGGCCTCCGCCTGCTTCTCACCGATGAGCTCGTCCTGGGCGCGCGGGTTGTCGAGGCCTCGCATCAAGGCGTGCTGGGTCTCGGTGTAGAGCTGGCGCAGCAGCGAGTCCTTCCAGGAGTTCCAGCGGGCCGGGTTGGTGGCGCGCACGTCGGCGACGGTCAGCAGGTAGAGATAGTCGAGTCGCACCGGGTCGCCCACCGTGCCCGCGAACCGCTGGATGACCTCGGGGTCCTCGATGTCCATGCGCTGCGCCGTCATCGACATGAGGAGGTGCCGGCGCACGAGCCAGCCGACCAGGCGGCTGTCGTATTCCGACAGCCCGTGCCGGATGCAGAAGGCGTAGGCGTCCTCCGCGCCGAGCTCGGAGTGGTCGCCGCCGCGGCCCTTGGCGATGTCGTGGAAGAGCCCGGCGATGTAGAGCAGTTCCGGCTTGGGGATGTTCTGCGCGATCTCGCTGCACAGCGGAAACTCGTGGAAGAACGCCGGCACCATGAAGCGGCGGATGTTCCGTACGACCCAGAGCGTGTGCTCGTCGACCGTGAAGACGTGGAACAGGTCGTACTGCATGCGGCCGGTGACGGCCCGGAACTCAGGCAGGTAGCGGGCCAGGATGCCGTAGCGGTGCATGCGCCGCAGCTCGTGGGTGATGCCGCGGGGCTGGCGCAGGATTTCCATGAACAGGCTGCGGGCCGGCAGGCCGGTGCGCAGGCTCTCGTCGATGCTGTCGCGATAGGTGCGGATCAGCCGGATCGTCGAGGCCTTCACCCCCGTCAGCTCCGGATGCTGCTGGAGCAGCAGGAAGATCTCGAGCAGCGCCAGCGGCTGGCGGCGAAAGACGTTCTCGTGGGTGACCTCGATGAAGCCGCTGCGCGCCTGGAACCGGCCGTTGATCGGCTGCGGCTCGTCGAGCTGGTCGCGCAGCAGGATGGTCTCCTGGAACAGCTGCAGCAGCAGTTCGTTGAGCCGGTTGAGCTGGATGACGGTCTGGTAGTAGCTCTGCATGAACTGCTCGACCGCCAGGTTGCCGGCCGTGTCCGCATAGCCGAAGTCGCGGGCGAGCACGCGCTGGTGGTCGAAGAGCAGACGGTCCTCGCGGCGACCCGTCAGCAGGTGCAGGGCGAAGCGGATCCGGCCGAGATGGGCCTGCCCGGCCATCAGGTCCTGGTGCTCGGCCTGGGTGAGGAAGCCGCGTGCGACCAGGTCGTGCATGGTCGACGCGCCGAAGTGCCGCTTCGCCACCCAGCCGATCATTTGGATGTCGCGCAGCCCGCCCGGGTTCTCCTTGATGTTGGGCTCGAGGTTGTAGGCGGAGTCGTTGTACTTGCGGTGCCGGGCCTTCTGCTCCTCCCACTTCGCCGCGAAGTAGCGGTCGCCGGGCCAGATCTGGTCGGGGGCGGTGGCGGTGCGCATCGCCTCCAGCAGGCCCGGCTGGCCGGCGACCAGACGCGACTCGAGGATGTTGGTGGCGACGGTGACGTCGCGCTCGGCCTCGTCACGGCATTCCGCGACGGTGCGGACGCTGTGACCGACCTCGAGCCCGATGTCCCACAGCAGGGTAACCAGCCGCTCGACCGCCCCCGCGACCGCGGTCGCGTCGCCGTCGTCGAGCAGGATCATCACGTCGACGTCGGACGCGGGGTAGAGCTCGCCCCTGCCGTACCCGCCCACGGCCACCAGGGCGGCCGGCGCAGCGCCGGGCATGGCGACGCGCCACGCGCGGCGCAGCAGGTCGTCGACGAAGCCGGCCCGGCGCGTTACGAGCCGTTCGACGTCCTCGCCGCCCTCGAAGCGGAGCCTCAGCGTCTCCGCGAAGGCGCGCAGGCTGTCGCGAAAGCAGGGGACGACCGGCTCGCCGCCCGCCAGCCGCCGGTCGAGCTCGGGGATCGGATCCGGCCCGGGTCCGACGTGCGGGAGGGCGCTCATGCGGTGCGCCGCTGCTGGTCGAGCGCAAGCTCCTCCCGGCGGAGGGTCAGCACCTCGCAGCCCCCCTCGGTCACCAGGATGGTGTGCTCCCATTGCGCCGACAACGACCGGTCCTTGGTCACGACCGTCCAGCCGTCGGCCAGCAGCTTAACGTGCCGCTTGCCGGCATTGACCATGGGCTCGATGGTGAAGCACATGCCGGGGACGAGCTCGAGCCCGGTCCCCGGCTGCCCGTAGTGCAGCACCTGGGGGTCCTCGTGGAACTCGCGGCCGATACCGTGCCCGCAGTACTCGCGCACGATCGAGTAGCCGTGGCCCTCGGCGTGACGCTGGATCGCATGGCCGATGTCGCCGAGCTGCGCACCCGGCCGGACCTTGCCGATGCCGACCCACAGCGCCTCCTGGGTGACGCGGATCAGGCGGCGGGCGAGCACCGACGGCTCGCCCACCACGAACATCTTGCTGGTGTCGCCGTGGTAGCCGTCCTTGATGACCGTGATGTCGATGTTGACGATGTCGCCGGGCTTCAGGCGCTTGTTGCTCGGGATGCCGTGACAGACCTGGTGGTTCACGGAGGTGCAGATCGACCGCGGATAGCCCCGGTAGTTGAGCGGGGCCGGCACCGCCTGCTGCACCTGCTCGATGTAGTCCCGGCACCGCGCGTCCAGGTCCTCGGTGGTCACCCCCGGGAGGACGTGCGGCTCGATCATCTCCAGGACCTCGGCGGCGAGGCGCCCGGCGACCCGCATCCTGGCAATCTCCTCGGCCGTCTTGATGCTCACGTTCATGGGCCGGTCTCGAGCGGAAATGCGGGGAAAATTAAGAATTTGGCGCCGCCTGCGATTGAGCTCGCAGGTCCCGCATGGTATAAGGCGCGCCGCGAATCGGCAAACCGACCGCGACCAAATCCCACACACGCGCCGTCACGCCCGGCGGGGTGCCCGGTGATCCGGGTTGCCTGGCGGGGCGCGTGGAGGCTCAACCCTGAAAGACTGGAGTCAGACACGATGAGTTCCGTATCCATGCGCCAGATGCTCGAGGCTGGCGTGCACTTTGGCCACCAGACCCGCTACTGGAACCCGAAGATGCAGTCGTACATCTTCGGCGAGCGCAACCGCATCCACATCATCAACCTGGAAAAGACCCTGCCGCTGTTCAACGACGCCATGAACTTCCTCGGGAAGCTGGCCTCGAACGGCGGCAAGATCCTGTTCGTCGGCACGAAGCGCGCCGCGCGCGAGGCCATCCGCGAGGAGGCCGAGCGCTGCGGCATGCCGCACGTCAACTTCCGCTGGCTCGGCGGCATGCTCACCAACTTCAAGACCATCAAGCAGTCGGTGAAGCGCCTCAAGGACCTCGAGGCGATGTCCGAGGACGGCACCCTCGAGCGCAAGTTCAACAAGAAGGAGGCGCTGGGCCTGCGGCGCGAGATGGAGAAGCTCAACCGCAGCTTGGGCGGCATCAAGGAGATGAATGCGCTGCCCGACGCGCTGTTCGTGATCGACGTCGGCTACGAGGACATCGCCATTGCGGAGGCGCAGAAGCTCGGCATCCCGGTGATCGGTGTGGTCGACACCAACAACGATCCGGCGGGTGTGGACTACGTCATTCCCGGCAACGACGATGCGATCCGTGCCGTGCAGCTCTACGTGCAGGGCGCGGCAGCCGCCGTGCTCGAGGGCCGCGCCGCCGCCGCGCAGGCCGTCGCGGCCTCGGGCGACGAGTTCGTCGAGGTGCCGGCCACCAAGGGCGGCGCCTGAGCTAGCGATCGTGTGACGCCGGCCCCGTCGGATCCCGGCGATCCGGCGGGGCCCGCGTGCAGCCACGGCCGAGATTCCCCATTTCCTTGAGGTGTACCCGATGACCATTTCAGCATCGCTCGTGAAAGAACTGCGCGAGCGCACCGGCGCCGGCATGATGGAGTGCAAGAAGGCGCTGACCGAGACCAACGGCGACATCGAGGCGGCAATAGAGCTGATGCGCAAGTCCGGCCAGGCCAAGGCCGCCAAGAAGTCGGGCCGTACCGCCGCCGACGGCGTGATCGTCATCAGGTCCAGCCACGACGGCCGGCGCGCCGTCATGGTCGAGGTCAACTGCGAGACCGACTTCGTCGCCAAGGACGCGAACTTCGTGGCCTTTGCCGACGCAGTGGCCGAGCTCGTCATGAACGGTGACGTCGATGACGTCGCGGCCCTGGCCGGGGCGGCGCTGCGGCCGGGCGAGGCGCCCACCGTCGAAGAGGCGCGCCAGGCCCTGGTCGCCAAGATCGGCGAGAACATGAGCGTGCGCCGTTTCGTGCGCATGGCGACCACGAACGGCAGGATCGCGACCTACCGGCACGGCGTGCGCATCGGCGTGCTGGTGGACCTCGAGGGCGGCAGCGAGGAGCTCGGCAAGGACCTCGCGATGCACATCGCCGCGTCCAGCCCGCTGTGCGTCGATTCCTCGGGGGTGCCCGCGGACACCATCGCCAAGGAGCGCGAGATCTACAGCGCGCAGGCGGCGGAGAGCGGCAAGCCGGCCAACATCGTCGAGAAGATGGTGGACGGCCGCATCCGCAAGTTCCTGGAGGAGGTCACGCTGGTGGGGCAGCCTTTCGTGAAGGATCCTGAGACCACCGTCGGCAAGCTGATCGCCAAGGCGGGCGCCAACGTCGTGGCCTTCCGGCGGTTCGAGGTCGGCGAGGGCATCGAGAAGCGCCAGGAAGACTTCGCCGCCGAGGTGGCGAAGGCCGCTGCCGCCGTCCAGGGCTGAGGTGGCGGGCCGCACGCAGAGGGAGGCGCAAGTCACCATGACCGGACTGGCCTACCGCCGCGTGCTCCTCAAGCTCTCCGGCGAGGCCTTGATGGGCGATGCCGGATTCGGCATCGATCCCGCGGTGCTGGCGCGTCTGGCGGACGACGTTCAGGCGCTTGCGGCCGCGGGCGCGCAGCTCGGGCTCGTCATCGGCGGTGGCAACATCTTCCGCGGGGCCGGCCTCGCCGCCGCCGGCATGGACCGCGTCACGGGTGACCAGCTCGGCATGCTGGCGACGGTGATGAACGCGCTGGCGATGCGCGATGCGCTCGCGAGCCGGGGGGTGCCCGCGCGGGTCCTGTCGGCCTTGCGGATGGACCAGGTCTGCGAGACCTACACGGTCGACGCCGCGCGCCGCCATCTCGCCGCGGGCAACGTCGCCTTGTTCGCCGCCGGAACCGGCAACCCCTTCTTCACCACCGATTCGGCAGCGAGCCTGCGGGCGATCGAGATCGGGGCCGACCTGCTGGTCAAGGCGACGAAGGTGGACGGCATCTACTCGATGGACCCGATGAAGCACCGGGACGCCGTTTTCTACCCGCGCCTGAGCTACGACCGGGCGGTGCGCGAGAATCTCGGCGTCATGGATCTCACCGCCATCCTCCTGTGCCGCGACCACGGTTTGCCGTTACGGGTGATGAACATCCACGAGCCCGGCGCGCTCCTGCGGGTACTCCGGGGGGAGGACGTGGGCACGCTGGTGCAGAGCGGAGACTGACATGATCGAAGACATCAAGAAGGCCACCACCGCGCAGATGAAGAAGGCCGTCGAGGTGCTGGCGACCGATTTGCAGAAGATTCGTACCGGGCGCGCCCACCCGAGCCTGCTCGATCACATCCAGGTCAACTATTACGGCTCGCCAACTCCCCTGAAGCAGGTCGCGAACGTGACCGCGGAGGATGCGCGCACGCTGCTGGTCCAGCCCTGGGACAAGGGCATGGTGACCGTGGTCGACAAGGCCATCCGGGAGTCGGACCTCGGCCTCAACCCGAGCACGGCCGGCATGTCGATCCGGGTGCCGATGCCGCCGCTGACCGAGGAGCGGCGCCGTGACCTGCTCAAGGTCGTGCGGCACGAGGCCGAGCTGGCCCGCGTCGCTGTCCGCAATGCGCGTCGTGACGGCAACAAGGACCTCGAGGCGCTGGTCAAGGAGAAGCTGGCGTCCGAGGACGACGAGCGGCGCGCGCACGAGGCGATCCAGAAGCTCACCGACCAGTACATCAAGGAGATCGACGACGTGCTGGCGAAGAAAGAGCAGGACATGATGGCCGTCTGAGCCGGGTCCGCCGGGGGTGCCCGTGGACAACGAGGGCGAGGCGCCGGTGCCTGCCGCGGGGCCCGTACCGCACCACGTCGCCATCATCATGGACGGCAACGGCCGCTGGGCGCAGCGCCGCGGCCTGCCTCGCCCCGCCGGGCACCAGGCCGGGGCGGAGGCGGTCCGCCGGATCGTCGAGGAGTCCGTCCGTGCCGGGGTCCGGGTGCTGACCCTCTTCGCCTTCAGCAGCGAGAACTGGCGCCGGCCTCGCCACGAGGTGACGCTGCTGATGGACCTGTTCTTCCGCGCCCTCAAGCGCGAGCTGCCGCGCCTCAAGGCCAACGGCGTGCGGCTGCGCATCATCGGCGACCGGACCGCCTTCGGCGACCGGCTGCAGCAGCGCATGGCGGACACCGAGGCCGCGACCGCCGGCGGCGACCGGCTGGTGCTGCAGGTGGCCGCCAACTACGGCGGGCGGTGGGACATCGCACAGGCCGCCCGCTCCCTCGCCCGCGCCGTTGCGGCCGGTGAGCTCGAGGCCGACGCCATCGACGAGGGCCGACTTGCGGCCGAGCTGTCGTTCCCCGACGTCGGCGACCCCGATCTCTTGATCCGCACCGGTGGCGAGCAGCGCCTCAGCAATTTCCTGCTCTGGCAGTGTGCGTACGCCGAGCTCTATTTCACCGACACGCTCTGGCCCGACTTCGACGCCGCGGCCTACGGGCAGGTGCTGCAGGCCTTCGCTGGCCGGCAGCGACGTTTCGGTCTGACCGCCGAGCAGGTGGAGGCGTCCTCCCGTGGCTGAGGGCCGAACCGCGCTGAAGTCCCGCCTACTGACGGCGCTGGCGCTCATCCCGCCGGCCGTCGCGGGGGTGCTCTTCCTGCCGACGCCCTGGCTCGCCACGCTGCTCGGCCTCGTCGTCGCGCTCGGCGCGCTGGAGTGGGCCCGACTGGGCGGCCTGTCCGGCGGCGTGCCGTCCTGGCTGCTCGTGGCCTACCAGCTGGCGTTGCTGTGGCTCGTCGACGCCCTGTCGGCCTATCCGGGGCTGATCCTGCTCGCACTGGGCCTGTGTGTCGGCTGGTGGCTGGGCGTGGGGATCACGTTGGCGCTGCGCCGGACGCCCGTGGCGGTCGACCGTCGCGTGCGGCCGGTACTGCTGATCGGCGCACCGCTCCTGACCGCGCTGGCCTGGGTGTCGCTGGTGCGCCTTCACGCGGTGCCGGACCTCGGACCCCGGCTCGTCCTCAGCCTCCTCGTCCTGATCTGGGTCGCCGACAGCGCCGCGTACTTCGCCGGCCGCGCACTCGGCCGCCGCAAGCTCTCGCCGATGGTGAGCCCGGGCAAGACGCTCGAGGGCCTCGCCGGGGCGCTGGCGGGGGCCGGCACGTTCGGCCTGCTCCTCGTCGCCCTGGACCTCCTCGGCGGGGTCGGCGCCGTCGCCGGCGTCGGCCTGTGCGTCGGCGTTGCCCTGTTCTCGGTCGCGGGCGACCTGTTCGAGAGCTACGCCAAGCGTGCCGCGGGCCTGAAGGACAGTGGGGCGCTGCTGCCGGGCCACGGTGGCGTGCTCGACCGCATCGACAGCCTCATCGCGGCCGCCCCCGTGTTCCTGCTGGGGCTGCTCCTCCTGTGGAGGCCGGCGTGATCGGCGTGACGGTGCTGGGCTCCACCGGCTCGATCGGCAAGAGCACGCTCGACGTCCTGGCACGACACCCTGGCCGGTTCCGGGCCGTGGCGCTCACCGCGCACCGCGACGTCGACGGCCTGGCCGCGCAGTGCCTCAGCGCGCGCCCGGACTACGCGGTGATGGCGGACGGCGCCGCCGCGGCGGCGCTGCGGGACCGTCTGGCGGCCGCCGGCCTGCCGACACGGGTGCTGCAGGGGCCGGCAGGGCTGTGCGAGGTCTGCGAGCTGCCCGAGACCCGGTACGTCATGGCGGCGATCGTCGGGGCGGCGGGCCTGATGCCGACCCTGGCGGCTGCACGGGCGGGCAAGCGTGTGCTGCTCGCCAACAAGGAGGCGCTGGTCATGGCCGGCCCCTTGTTCATGGCGGCGGTGCGCGCGGGCGGGGCCGAGGTGCTGCCCATCGACAGCGAGCACAACGCGGTCTTCCAGTGCCTGCCGCCGCGCTTCGGGGACGGTTTGGACGGCGTCGGCGTGCGGCGGATCCTGCTCACGGCGTCGGGTGGACCCTTCCGGACCACCCCCGTCGAGGCCCTGGGTAGCGTCACGCCCGAACAGGCCTGTGCCCACCCGAACTGGTCCATGGGCCGCAAGATCTCGGTCGACTCCGCCACCATGATGAACAAGGGACTGGAGGTCATCGAGGCGCACTGGCTCTTCGGGGCCGCGGTGGACCGCATCGACGTGGTGCTGCACCCGCAGAGCGTGGTCCACTCCCTGGTCGAGTACGCAGACGGCTCCGTCCTGGCCCAGCTGGGAAACCCCGATATGCGCACCCCCATCGCGCACGCCCTGGGCTGGCCCGAGCGCTTGGAATCGGGTGTGCCCAGCCTCAACTTGCTGGAGGTGGGTCGACTCGATTTCCAGGCGCCGGACCACGGGCGCTTTCCGTGCCTCGGGCTGGCCTACGCGGCGTTGCGGCAGGGCGGCGCGGCGCCGGCGGTCCTCAACGCGGCAAACGAGGTGGCGGTGCAGGCATTCTTCGACGGCCGGCTGGGATTCATGGGGATACCCGCCGTGATCAGCGAGGTGATGAACCGGGCCGACATCGGTACCCCGGCCGATCTGCAGGCCTTGCTGGCGGTCGACGCCGAGGCGCGGGAGCTGGCCGGCCGGGTGGTGAGAGGCGCACGCTGACCGGCACCACGATGGATTCATTCCTCTTCAGCGCGGCCGCCTTCGTCCTCGCCTTGGGCGTGCTCATCACCGTGCACGAGTTCGGCCACTTCTGGGTGGCCCGCCGGCTTGGCGTCAAGGTCCTGAGGTTCTCCGTCGGGTTCGGGCGGCCGCTCTGGCGTCGCATCGGGCGCGTCGACGCCACGGAATACGTGGTAGCCGCCGTGCCGCTCGGCGGCTACGTGCGAATGCTCGACGAGCGCGAGGGGGACGTTCCGCCGGCCGAGGCGCACCGTGCGTTCAATCGGCAGAGCCTGCGCGTGCGCTCGGCGATCGTCGCTGCCGGACCCCTGTTCAACTTCGCCTTTGCCATCCTGGCCTATTGGCTCGTGTTCGTGAGCGGCGACGTCGGCACGCGGCCGATCGTCGGGACGGTCACGGCGGGCAGCCCGGCGGCAGCGGCGGGTTTCCGACCCGGCGAGCTGGTGCAGCGGGTGAATGGCGAGGACACGCCGACCTGGGAGACCGTCGTCTACGAGCTGCTGGCGGCCGGCGTCAGCCGCGTACCGGCCAGGATCGAGGTGCAGACCACCGACGGCGGCGCCGAGCTACGCCTGCTCGCCGTCGACACGCTCCTCGACCTGGGCGAGCAGCGAGACGCGTTGGGAACGCTCGGGCTGACGCCGGAGCGCCCGGTCCTCGCCCCGGTGATCGGCGAGGTGATCGCCGGCGAGGCGGCGGAGCGGGCCGGGCTGCGGCCGGGCGACCGGCTCGTCGCGGTCGACGGCGAGCCTATCGCCGACTGGCCGGCCTGGGTCGAGTACGTGCAGGGGCGGCCCGGTCGGACGCTGCGGCTCGACTTCCAGCGCGACGGGCTGGCCATGGCCACGGAGATCGTGCCCGCCGGGGTCGATCGCAACGGCACGCTCGTCGGCAGGATCGGGGCTGCCGTGAGCCTGGACTCGGATCTCATGGAGCGGTACCGCGCCGAGGTACGGTACGGTCCGGTCGAGGCGCTCGGCGTGGCGGTGCGGAAGACCTGGGATCTCTCGGTATTGACCCTGCGTGTCGTGTGGAAAATGGTGATCGGCGAGGCCTCGGTGAACAACCTCAGCGGCCCCATCAGCATCGCCCAGTCCGCCGGCCAGTCGGCGAGCGTCGGGCTCGTCCAGTTCCTCAAGTTCCTGGCGCTGGTGAGTGTCAGCCTCGGCGTGCTCAATCTGCTGCCCGTCCCCGTGCTGGACGGCGGACACCTGGCCTTCTTCGCCGTCGAGGCGATCAAGGGGGGGCCGATGTCGGAGGCGGCGCAGGCGCTGGGCCAGCGCATCGGTCTCGCGCTGCTGATCGGCCTCATGGCGCTGGTCCTCTATCTCGACCTGGTGCGGCTGCTGGCCTGAGCGGGGGGCCCCGCTCGCGGGGCGCCTGTTAATCACGGGTGCCTTCCCGTATACTTCCCCACCGGTTGGCCCGGGCTCCCCGGGCCAAAAAATATTCAGTCGAAACAACTAGATAGAGAGTTGTCTGATGGGCCTTTGCGCGCGTCTGCTCGGTGCCTTGGTGTTGGCACTCACCGTCCTGCCCGGCGCCGCGGCCGCCGACACCTTCGTCATCCGGGACATCCGGGTCGAGGGGCTGCAGCGCATCGCGGCGGGCACGGTCTTCAGCTACCTGCCCGTCAAGGTCGGCGACCGGATGGACGCGTCGCAGACGCCGGAGCTGGTCCGGACCCTCTACCGTACCGGGTTCTTCAAGGATGTCCGGCTCGAGCGCGAGGGCGACGTCCTCGTCATCCAGGTCGAGGAGCGGGCGGCGATCTCGGAGATCAACATCCAGGGCAACAAGGCGATCGACACCAAGGACCTCAAGCAGGGGCTCAAGGACATCGGCCTCGCCGAGGGCCGCACCTTCAACCGCTCGGTGCTCGAGAAGATCGAGAACGAGCTGCGCCGCCAGTACTTCAACCAGGGCAAGTATGGCGTGAAGGTCGAATCGACCGTGACGCCGCTCGAGCGCAACCGCGTGGCGATCAACATCGACATCGTCGAGGGCGAGACCGCCAAGATCAAGCGCATCAACATCGTCGGCAACAAGGCGTTCGACGAGGACGACCTGCTCGGCGAGTTCAAGCAGACGACGGGCGGCTGGCTGTCCTGGATCACCAAGGACAACCAGTACTCGAAGCAGAAGCTGGCCGGCGATCTGGAGACGCTGCGGTCCTTCTATCTCGATCGCGGCTACCTGAACTTCCGCATCGACTCGACGCAGGTCACCATCTCGCCCGACAAGCAGGACATCTTCGTCACGGTGAACATCACCGAGGGCGAGGTATACACGATCGAGGACATCAAGCTGGCGGGCGAGCTGATGGCGCCGCCGGACGAGTACTTCCCGCTGATTCACCTGAGTCGCGGCGAGCCGTTCTCGCGCAAGCGGGTCGTCGAGAGCAACGAGCGCATCGTCAAGAAGCTGGGCGATCTCGGCTACGCCTTCGCGAACGTGAACCCCTCCACGCAGCTGAACGAGGAGAAGAAGACCGTCGCGCTGACGTTCTTCGTCGACCCGGGCAAGCGCGTCTACGTCCGCCGCATCAACTTCAAGGGCAATGCCAAGACCCGCGACGAGGTGCTGCGCCGCGAGTTCCGGCAGATGGAGTCCGCGTGGTTCTCCGGCTCCCAGGTCAAGAACTCGCGCGAGCGCCTGCAGCGGCTCGGCTTCTTCGAGACCGTCACGGTCGAGACGCCCGCCGTTCCCGGCTCCACGGACCAGGTCGACGTCGACGTCACGGTGAAGGAGCGCGACTCCGGGGCCCTTACCGCCGGCATCGGCTATGGCCAGTCGCAGGGCATCCTGCTCAACGCCAGCATCGTCCAGAACAACTTCCTGGGCACCGGCAAGCGCGTCGCCCTCACCTTCAACAACAGCGACATCAACACCATCTACTCGCTGTCGTACACCAATCCCTATTTCACGCCCGAGGGCATCAGCCGTGGCTTCACGCTGATGTACCGGACGACGGACTTCACGGACCTGACCACCTCGCAGTACCTCACCGACATGGTCAGGGCCGGCGTCAACTTCGGTGTGCCCATCACGGACACCGACCGCATCAACTTCACGCTGGACATCGAGAACACCACGATCAAGCTGTCCGATTTCGAGGTGTCCGCGCAGCTGGTCGGGTTCCTCTACAAATACGGCGACGAGTACCTGAACTTCCCGTTGGGGATCAGCTGGGTGCGGGACAGCCGCGACAAGGCGATCTTCCCGACGACGGGTGCCATCCAGCGCGTGTTCGGCGAGGTTTCCATACCGGGCAGCGACCTCGAGTACTGGAAGGTCGGCTACAGCCATCGCCGGTATTTCCCGCTGTCGAAGACCTTCACGCTGGCCCTCAACGTCGACGTGGCGTACGGGGACGGATATGGCGACACCGACACGCTGCCGTTCTACGAGCAGTTCTATGCCGGCGGCTTCGGCACGGTGCGCGGCTTCAAGCTGTACTCGCTCGGCCCACGGGACTCGCTCGACAACGCCTACGGCGGCAACCTCCGGACAGTCGCCAACGTGGAGTTCCTTTTCCCGATGCCCGCCAAGGCGTTCGCGGACTCGGTGCGCCTCGCGACCTTCCTCGACGCCGGCAACGTGTTCCTTACGACACCTGCGACCCCGCCGACCAAAGGCTGCTGCGGCAACGGCTTCGATGCCAGCGAGCTGCGGTACTCGGCCGGCGTCGGTGCGACCTGGCTGTCGCCCTTCGGCGCGCTGACTGTGTCTCTGGCCCAGCCGCTCAACGAGAAGAAGGGCGACGAGACTCAGATGTTCCAGTTTCAGTTCGGCCAGTCTTTCTGAGGTCTGATCACTATGCGCTTCCGCCATGGGCTGGCGGCTTTGGCCGCCGCGCTCGCTTTTTCCGCCTCGCTCGCCGTGCCGGCGGCCGAGGGTTACAGGATCGCCTTCGTGGAGGTGCCACGCCTGCTGCAGGATGCCCCGCAGGTCGCGGCGGTGCGCGACAGTCTCAAGAAGGAATTCGCGCGACGGGACAAGGACCTGGTCGCGCTGCAGGGGGACATCAAGAAGATCGAGGAGAAGCTGCAGCGGGACGGCGCGATCCTTAGCGACGCCGAGACCCAGCGGCTCGAGCGTGACCTCGTCGGCAAGCAGCGCAAGCTCAAGACCGCGCAGAACGAGTTCCAGGAGGAGCTCTCGCTGCGGCAGAACGAGGAGCTCAACAAGCTGCGGCGGCAGATCGCCGAGGTGATCATCGAGGTTTCGAAAGAGGACAACCTCGACGTCGTCCTCGAGACCGGCGTAGTGTTCGCGAGCGACCGCGCGAACATCACGGAGAAGGTGCTCGAGCGCCTCAAGGCCAAGGCGAAATAGCGGATTGCGGGCGTGCGCAGGGCAGATCGCGGCTACCGGCTTGCACAGCTCGCGACCGAGGTCGCGGCGGAGCTGCGAGGCGACCCTGATCAGGAGATCCGGGGTGTCGCGACCCTGGAGGACGCCGGGTCCGGCGACATCGCCTTCCTCGCCAACCGGCGCTATCGCACCCAGCTCGCGGCGACGGGCGCGTCGGCGGTCATCCTCCAGCCCGCGGACGCGGCGGCCTGCCCGGTGGACTGCCTCGTCACCGCCAATCCGTACCTGGCGTATGCGCGCATCGCGGATCTGCTGTTCCCGACGCCAGTGTGCGGCGGTGGGGTGCATCCGAGCGCAGTCGTTGCGCCGGGTGCGCGCATCGACGCGACGGCCTGGGTCGGTCCGCTCTGCGTCGTCGAGGACGGCGCCGAGATCGGACCTGGTGCGCACATCGGGCCCGGGTCCCTCGTCGGCGCCGGCGCCCGGATCGGCGCCGGTACCCGGCTCGTGGCGCGGGTCGTGGTGTGGAACGCCAGCGTCGTCGGTTCGCGCTGCATTCTCCATCCCGGCGCGGTGGTCGGTAGCGACGGCTTCGGCAATGCCAACGACGGGGGACGCTGGGTCAAGGTGCCCCAGCTGGGACGCGTGGTCATCGGCGACGACGTCGAGATCGGCGCCAACACCACCGTGGATCGTGGCTCGCTGCGCGACACGGTGATAGCCGACGGCGTGCGGCTCGACAACCTGATCCAGGTCGGCCACAACGTCATCATCGGCGCACACACCGCGGCTGCGGCGTTCGTCGGCATCTCGGGCTCGACCGTGATCGGTAGCCGCTGCACGCTCGGCGGGGCGGCGGGTTTCGCCGGCCACCTCACGATCGCGGACGACGTGCACGTGACCGGGATGGCCATGGTGACCCACTCGCTGCACGAGCCGGGGTCCTACTCGAGCGGTATTCCGGCGATACCGAGCCGCGAGTGGCGCCGCAACGTGGCGCGCTTCCAGCACCTCGACGAGCTGACGCGACGGGTGAGGGCACTGGAGGCGGGGCTCGGCGGGGCGGCGGGCGTCGAGGACGCAATGGGCGACTAAGACCAACAGGCGGGCGCCGCTGGGCGTGCGCGCAGGGAGAGGGGACACAATAATTGATCATGAACATCCACGAGGTTCTGCGCCGTCTGCCGCACCGTTACCCGTTCCTGCTGGTGGACCGGGTCATCGAAAGTGTCCCCGGGGAATACCTGGTGGCGATCAAGAACGTGACGGTGAACGAGCCGTTCTTCCCCGGCCACTTTCCGGTCAAGCCGGTCATGCCCGGCGTGCTGGTGCTCGAGGCGCTCGCGCAGGCCACCGGCCTGCTGGCGATGGAGACCACGCCCGAGCTGGTCGCCCCCGACTCGCTCTACTATCTCGTCGGCATCGACAACGCGCGCTTCAAGCGCCCGGTCGAGCCGGGTGACCAGCTGTTCCTCAAGGCCACCCTGGTGAAGCGCAAGCGCGAGATCTGGGTGTTCGCCACCGAGGCGAGCGTCGACGGCAAGGCGGTGGCGACGGCCGACATCATGTGCACCCAGCGCGTGGCCTGAGTGTGATCGATCCCAGGGCGGCGATTGCTTCCGGAGCCGAGCTCGACCCGGGGGTCAGCGTCGGCCCCTTCGCGGTGATCGGCGACGGGGTGCGCATCGGCGCGGGCACCTGGGTCGGACCCCACGCGGTCATTCGCGGTCCGACCGACATCGGTCGCGACAACAGGATCTTCCAGTTCGCCTCTGTCGGCGAGGATCCCCAGGACAGGAAGTACGGCGGTGAGCCGACCCGGCTCGAGATCGGCGATCGCAACGTGATCCGCGAGTGCGCCACCGTGCATCGCGGGACGGCGCAGGACGCCGGGGTCACGCGGCTGGGCCACGACAACCTCATCATGGCCTATGCCCACGTGGCCCACGACTGTGCGCTGGGCAATCACGTGATCCTCGCCAACGCGGCGTCCCTGGGCGGTCACGTCAGCATCGGCGACTGGGCCATCCTCGGTGGCTTCGTCATCGTCCACCAGTTCTGCCAGCTCGGCGCCCACTGCTTCTGCGGCATGGGCAGCGTCATCACGATGGACGTGCCGCCCTTCGTGACGGTGGGTGGTCACCCGGCGGCCGCGCACGGCATCAACAGCGAAGGCCTGCAGCGCCGCGGCTTCTCGCCGGCCGTCATCGGCCAGGTGCGTCAGGCCTACAAGCGGCTCTACCGCTCGGGTCTGCGTCTCGAGCAGGCCATCGTGGAGATCGAGGGCCTCGCGGCCGAGGCGCCCGAACTGCAGCCGCTCGTCGACTTCCTGCGCACCAGCAGGCGCGGGATCGTGCGTTGAAGCTGCCACGACCGGGCCGTCGTTCGCCACACTGGCGGCGGCACCTGCCGCAGCTCGCGGGGCCGTGACGCTTCGCGTCGGCATCGTCGCGGCGGAGCCGTCCGGCGATCTGCTGGGCGCCGGGCTCATGCACGCGCTGCGCGCCGCCCGGCCGGACATCGAGTTCGAGGGCATCGGTGGGCCGCGGATGATCGCCGCCGGGTGTGCCAGCCGCTTCCCCATGGAGAAGCTCTCGGTGATGGGGCTCGTCGAGGTGCTGCGACACCTTCGGGAGCTGCTAGCGATCCGCCGGTCGCTGCTCGACGACTGGCGGGCGTCGCCGCCCGATCTCTACCTCGGTGTCGACGCGCCGGACTTCAACCTGCCGCTCGAGCGCGCGCTGCGCCGGACAGGGGTGCCGACGGTGCACTACGTCAGCCCCACGGTATGGGCGTGGCGCCCCGGCCGGGTGAAGACGCTTCGCGCCGCGGCGGACCTGGTCCTCAGCATCTTTCCGTTCGAGGGCGACTTCCTGGCGACGCACGGGGTCCGGGCGCGCTACGTCGGCCACCCCCTGGCGGACGAGATCGGGCCAGTCGACGATCCCGGCCCGGCGCGGGTGCGGCTGGGCCTGCCGGCGGACGCGCGGGTGCTCGCCGTTCTGCCGGGCAGCCGGCTCTCGGAGATCGAGGCGATCGGCCCCGCGTTCATCGCGGCGGCACGCCTGTGCGCCGAGCGCCATCCCGGCCTGCGCCTCGTGACGCCGCTGGTCAATCTCGCCACCCGCGAGCGCTTCGCGGCGCTGCGGGCCGAGCTGGCGCCGGAGCTGGACTGGCTGTTCGTGGACAGCGCCGCGCACGACGCCCTGCCAGCCGCCGACGTGGTGCTCACCGCGTCCGGCACCGCGACGCTCGAGGCGCTGCTCGTCGGGCGCCCGATGGTGGTGGGCTATCGCGTGCACGCCATCACCTACTGGACGGCGCGGCTGCTCCGGCTGGTGCAGGTGCCCTACATCGCGATGGCGAACCTGCTGGCGGGGGAGGGCCTCGCCCCGGAGTTCGTGCAGGGGGCGTGCACGGCGGACAACCTGGCCGGCGCCGTGGCGGCCTTCCTCGACGCGCCGCAGCGGCGCGCCGAGATCCGGGCGCGCTATCGGCAGCTGGCGGCTGCGCTGCGCCGCGACACCAGCCGGGAGGCCGCGGCCGCGGTGCTCTCGCTCCTGGCGGCAGGCGCGGGTGGCTGACGCCGGCCTGATCTGCGGGATCGACGAGGCGGGTCGCGGCCCGCTGGCCGGACCCGTGGTAGCAGCCGCCGTCGTGCTGGCGCCGGATCCGCGGATCGTCGGTCTGCGCGACTCCAAGCAGCTGTCGTCGGCCCAGCGCGAGCGGCTCGCGGACGCGATCCGGGAGCGGGCGCTGGCCTGGGCCCTGGGGCGTGCCGAGCCGGCCGAGATCGATCGCTACAACATTCTCGGGGCCACCCTGCTCGCCATGCGCCGGGCATTCGCGGGCCTGGCCGTCCATCCTGCGCGGGCCCTGGTAGACGGCAATCGCTGCCCCGAGCTGCCGTGCGACTGCGAGGCGGTGATCCGGGGCGATGCGTCGGTGCCGGCGATCAGCGCGGCGTCGATCCTGGCCAAGGTGGCCCGGGACGCCGAGATGCTCGCGCTGGACGCGGACTGGCCCGGCTACGGCTTTGCCGTCCACAAAGGCTACCCGACCCGCCGGCACCTGGAGGCGCTCGTCCGTCTCGGACCGAGCGCCGTGCACCGCCGCAGCTTCGGGCCGGTACGCCGGCTGCTCGATCAGCGGGACGGCGCGCTGGCCGACGGCGCCGCCTGAAACGCGAGCATGAACTGATCGAGGCTCGCCCCGCTGCCGCAGATCACCACGATGTCGTCGGCGCGCAGGCGAAAGTCCGCCGCGAGCTCGATGAGCACTTTGCCGGCACGCTCGACCGCCACCACCGCCGCGCCGCTGCGCTCGCGCACGCCGGCCTTCCAGGGATGTGTACCGACCAGCCGGCCGGGGGTCACCCGGATGCAGCTCAGGCGCTGCTCCACCGACAGGGCGCTCTGCCCCAGCAGGTGGTAGGCGAGCAGCTGCCCGGCGACCTGGCCCATCGACAGCGCGAAATCCGCGCCTGCCTGGTACAGCCGTGCCACGTTGGGGGCCCGGTTGACCCGCGCGACGAGTCGTATGCGCGGGGCGTAGTCCCGGATCACCGCCGTCGCGAACACGCCTGCGCTGTCGTTGCTCAATGCGAGCACGACGGTGCGGGCCTGGCTCACCCGTGCCTGGTCCAGGGTCGCCTGTTCCAGCACGTTGCCGACCACGTCGACCCCCGGCCTGGGCTGCTCGTCGATCACCACCGTCGTCTCGCCGGCATCGCGCAGCATCTCGACCACCTTGTGGCCGACCGTGCCGTACCCCGCGACGACGATCGGCCCCGACGCGCTGATGGACGCGGCCAGCGCGTCGACCCCCGCGAGGTTCTCGAGCGGTCCGATCACGACCAGGATGGCGCCGGGCGCGATCCGCGTCTCCGGCCCGCGCGCCGGGGCGAACGTGCCACCGTGCCACTGCCCGATGAGATTCACGCCGAGCCGCTCGCGCAGGTGGATCTCGCCCAGGGTCCTGCCGGCCAGCGGGCTGTCCGGGTGGACGCGGTACTCGGTCAGGCCGATCCGCTCGTCGAGCAGGTTCAGGCCGTCGACCTGCGGCCTGATGCGTGGGCTGGCGTGAGCCGCGAGCGCGGCCGCCAGCACGTGCGTCGGCGTGTAGACGGCGGTTGCGCCGACCTTGAGCATCGGCGTGCGGTGCAGCGGGTTCTCGGCGAGCGCGTAGACGGGGCCGGTGAAGCCCTGCTCCCTGGCCATCATGATGAAGGTCGAGTCGTCGTGGTCGTCGGCGTCCGTGACCAGCGCCTTGGCGCGCTCGACCCCTTTGAGCAGCCCGGCGTCCTCCTCGAGCTTGCCGACCACGACCGGGTAGCCGCGGTCGTGCAGCCGGCGCGCCAGGTCGAGGTCCTGCTCCAGGATTACGAACGGCGCCCCTACGCGTCTGAGCTCCTCGATCAGCGACTCGACCGACCGGCCAAACCGGTGGAACAGGATCCGTCCCTCCATGGGCGGCAGTGCCCTCGACAGCCGGGCCTCGAAATGCTCTTCGAAATAGGGCAGAACGTAGACGGGGAAGAGCAGGAAGACGAGGAACACCCCCATGAGCTGGACCGCGATGACGAACAGGGTCATCAGAGGGTGCTGCCACCGCGAGTCGGCACCGTAGCCCGTTGTCGTCAGCGTTTCCGACGCCCACCCGAGGCTGGACCAGAAGTCGCGCGGGCTGCCCTCGAGGTACGTCATTCCCAGCATGTAAAGCACGCCGAGGACGACCAGGGCGACGGGCAGGCCGGCCAGCAGGACGAAGAGTCGCAGCGTGGACCGTCTCAGTCCGGACACCAGACCCCACCGCCCTGCATTGCGCCTGCGCACGACGAAGTCCCCGTTCTGGCAATTGCCGCGGCGGACCGGCGGGCCGGCGGGCCGGCCGTCAGGTCGGCACGGCGTGGCCGGCGGCGTTGCCGCGGGCGGTGCCGGCCGCTGGCCGGCGCAGTGCCCGGGCGCTTCGTCCGGGCGCCGACATGGCCTATCCTTGCGCCTCTTTTCAACGAACTGGAACAGCCATGAAGCGTAGCACCCTATTCGCCGTCGGACTCAGTGCCAGCCTGATCGCAATCCCCGCGCTCGCCGGAGACAGCGGCAAGACCGCACTCGGAGGGGCGCTCGGCGGAGCCGCCGGCGCCATCGTCGGAAAGCAGCTCGGCGGCGACACCGGGGCGGTGATCGGCGGCGCGGTGGGTGGCGGCGCAGGCGCCGCCGCGACCACCAAGGGCAGGCGCAAGTCGGGTGCCGTCGTCGGCGGTGCCGCGGGCGGTGCGGCGGGTGCCGCGGCGGGGAACGCGATGGGCGGCAGCACCACGAGCCAGGCCCTGGGCGCTGCGGTTGGGGCAGGTGCCGGAGGCGTCGTCGGCGGGAATCTCAGCAAGTAGGGAGCTGCCGGGCGCGGCCTGCACGCCTTCATGGAGCCACGCTTCGTCCACCTGCACGTCCACTCCGAGTACTCGCTCGTCGACGGGCTCGCGGACATCAAGTCGCTGGTCCGCGCGACCGCACGAGCGGGCATGGGCGCCGTGGCGGTCACCGACCGGTCGGCCCTCTTCTCGATGGTGCGGTTCTACCGGACCGCGGTCACCGAGGGGGTAAAGCCCGTCGTCGGCGTCGACGTCTGGCTGCGCAACGCGGCGGATCCGGCGAAGCCGGACCAGGCCGTGATCCTGGTCCAGAGCGAGCGTGGCTACCACAACCTGACGCGGCTGGTCTCGCGGAGCTACCGCGAGAACCAGCACCTCGGCAGGGCCCTGCTGGAGCCCGAGTGGCTCTGGCAGGCCCACGACGGCCTGATCGTGCTGTCGGGCGGACGCGAGGGTGACGTCGGCCGGCTGCTGGTCTCCGGGCACGCCGTCGAGGCAGAGCGTGCGCTGGACCGCTGGCTCGCGGCGTTCGGTGACCGCTATTACCTCGAGCTGGTGCGGACGGGCCGCGAGCACGAGGAGGCCTGCCTGCAGGCGGCGGTGGCCCTCGCGGCAGCGAAGGGCGTGCCGGTCGTCGCCAGCAACGACGTGCGCTTCCTCAGACCCGAGGACTTCCAGGCACACGAGGTGCGCGTGTGCATCCACGACGGCCGGACGCTGGACGACCCGCGCCGGCCGCGGCTTTACAGCGAGCAGCAGTACCTGCGCTCGCCGGAGGAGATGGCCGAGCTCTTCGCCGACCTGCCCGAGGCGCTGGCGAACTCGGTCGAGATCGCCAAGCGCTGCAACCTCGAGCTGACGCTCGGCAAGAACTTCCTGCCGGTCTTCCCGGTGCCTGCGGGCATGACGGTCGACGAGTACTTCGTGGCGCAGTCGCGGCAGGGCCTCGCGGCACGGCTCGAGCAGCAGCTACCGCTGGCGGTGAGCGACCTCGAGGAGCGGCGACGACGTTACGAGGCGCGCCTGGAGGCCGAGCTCGCGGTGATAACCGCGATGGGCTTCACCGGCTACTTCCTCATCGTGGCCGACTTCATCCAGTGGGCGAAGGCGAACGACATCCCGGTCGGGCCGGGGCGCGGGTCTGGGGCGGGGTCCCTGGTGGCCTACGCGCTGGGCATCACCGACCTCGACCCGATCGCTCACGATCTCCTGTTCGAGCGCTTCCTCAACCCGGAGCGCGTCTCCATGCCCGACTTCGACGTCGATTTCTGCATGGAGGGCAGGGACCGGGTGATCGACTACGTGGCCGGGAAGTACGGGCGGGACTCGGTCTCCCAGATCATCACCTACGGCTCCATGGCGGCGAAGGCGGTCGTGCGCGACGTGGGCCGCGTGCTCGGCCACCCCTACGGCTTCGTCGACAAGATCGCGAAGCTCGTGCCCTTCGAACTCGGCATCACGCTCGACAAGGCGCTCGAGGACAGCGAGGAGCTGCGGCAGCGCTACGAGCAGGAGGAGGAGGTCCGCGAGCTGGTCGACATGGCGAAGAAGCTCGAGGGGCTGGCCCGCAACGCCGGCAAGCACGCCGGCGGCGTGGTGATCGCGCCGGGGGAGCTGACCGACTTCACGCCGCTCTACTGCGAGCCGGGCGGCGAGCACCTGGTCACCCAGTTCGACAAGGACGACGTCGAGCAGGTCGGCCTCGTGAAGTTCGACTTCCTCGGCCTGCGCACGCTCACGATCATCGACTGGGCGCTCAAGACGGTGAACGCGGAGCGGGCGCGCCAGGGCTTCTCGCGCGTCGACATCGCCCGGATCCCGATGGACGACCCGGCGGCCTTTACCGTGCTCAAGCGTGGCGACACGACCGCCGTGTTCCAGCTCGAATCGCGTGGCATGAAGGAGCTGATCAAGAAGCTGCAGCCCGACTCCTTCGACGACATCACCGCGCTGGTCGCCCTCTACCGCCCCGGGCCACTGCAGTCCGGCATGGTCGACGACTTCATCAACCGCAAGCACGGCCGGGCCGCCGTGGCCTACCCGCACCCGGCGCTCGAGCCGATCCTCAAGCCGACCTACGGCGTCATCCTCTACCAGGAGCAGGTGATGCAGATCGCGCAGGTGCTGGCGGGCTACACGCTCGGCGGCGCCGATCTGCTGCGGCGCGCGATGGGCAAGAAGAAGCCCGAGGAGATGGCGAAGCAGCGCGACATCTTTCAGCGCGGGGCGGTGGAGCGGGGTGTCGAGGCCGAGACGGCGGCCCACATCTTCGATCTGATGGAGAAGTTCGCCGGCTACGGCTTCAACAAGTCCCACTCGGCCGCCTACGCGCTCGTCTCCTACCAGACGCTCTGGCTCAAAGCGCACTACCCGGCGGCCTTCATGGCGGCGGTGCTCTCGGCCGACATGGACAACACCGACAAGGTCGTGCCGCTGATCGAGGAGTGCCGGGCGATGCAGCTACGCGTCGAGCCGCCGCGCGTCAACCACTCGGCGTTCCGGTTCACCGTTGCGGGTGAGCGGACCGTCGTGTACGGGCTGGGCGCGATCAAGGGGGTCGGTGAGTCGGCGATCGAGGGCGTCGTCGAGGCCCGCGGCAGGGGCGGGCCGTTCACCGACCTCTTCGACCTCTGCCGGCGCATCGACCTCAAGCGCGTCAACCGGCGCGTGCTCGAGTCGCTGATCAAGGCCGGCGCGCTGGACGAGCTCGGCGTCAACCGCGCCTCCCTGATGGCGCAGCTGCCGGTCGCGCTGCGCCTAGCCGAGCAGCACCATGTGTCGCGTGCCACCGGGCAGACCGACCTGTTCGGCGCCGACCGGCCCGAGGCGGCCACGCTGCCCGACCTCGGCATCCTCCCCGAGCCCTGCCCCGACTGGGAAGACGAGGTGCGTCTCGGCGGCGAGAAGGAGACGCTCGGCCTGTACCTCACCGGCCACCCGATCGACCGCTACGCGGCCGAGCTGCCGCACCTGGGGGTGACGCGCATCGGGGACGTGGCGGACGAGGGCGGCGCCGGTGAGGCGGGTGGCTACCGGCGCGGGCCGCAGCGGGTCACGGTCGCCGGGCTCGTGGTTTCGCTGAGCAAGCGCCAGACCCAGAAGGGCCCCATGGCCTCGCTGTCGCTCGACGACCGCACCGGTCGCATCGAGGTGACGCTGTTCAACGAGGCCTACGAGCAGTACCGGGACGTGGTCGCCGCGGACAAGGTGCTGGTCGTCGAAGGCGGTCTGGTGTTCGACGAGTTTCGTGGTGCCTACAGCCTGCGTGCCGACCGCGTGGTCGAGCTGGAGCGGGCCCGCGCCGCGCACGCGACGCACCTGCTGCTGCGCACCGAGCTCGCGACCCTGAGCGCGGGTGGCCACACGGCCCAGTCGTTCGTGGCGAGCCTCGCCAAGGTGCTGGTGCCGTTTCGCGGCGACGGCTGCGCCGTCGTCCTCGACCATCGGCGGGGCGATGCCAGCGGGTCGGTCCTGCTGGCCTGGCGGGTGGAGCCGCGGGACGAGCTGCTGCGCCAGCTCGAGCGCCTGCTCGGTTCGGGCAACGTCAGCGTCGGCTTCGACGGTCGGCGCGGCACGGCCCGCCACCCGGCCGGTGCCGCCTGAGGGGTGCTGTCGCGCAGCGCCTGCGATTCGGTACACTGGAAAACATGGATCTGAACTTTCTCGACTTCGAGCAGCCGATCGCCGAGCTGGAGGCGAAGATTCGCGAGCTGCGGCTGGTCGGCGCCGACAACGAGATCAACATTCAGGACGAGATCACGCGGCTCGAGGGCAAGAGCCGGGCCCTCACGGGATCGATCTTCGCCAACCTGAACCCCTGGCAGATCTCGCAGGTGGCGCGCCACCCGCTCCGACCCTACCTGCTCGACTACATCCCCCGGCTGTTCACCGACTTCGAGGAGCTGCACGGTGATCGCGCGTTTGCCGACGATCACGCGATCATCGGCGGCGTGGCACGGCTGCAGGGACGCTCCGTCATGGTCATCGGCCACCAGAAGGGCCGGGACACGAAGGAGAAGATCCACCGCAACTTCGGGATGCCGCGGCCCGAGGGCTACCGCAAGGCGCTGCGGTTGATGAAGACCGCCGAGCGTTTTCGCCTGCCCATCCTCACCTTCATCGACACGCCGGGGGCCTACCCGGGCGTGGACGCCGAGGAGCGCGGCCAGAGCGAGGCGATCGCACGCAACCTGCTCGAGATGGCGGGTCTGAGGACCCCGATCGTCGCGACCGTGGTCGGCGAGGGTGGCTCGGGCGGCGCGCTGGCGATCGGTGTCGCCGACCGCGTGCTGATGCTGCAGTACGCGACCTACTCGGTGATCTCGCCGGAGGGCTGTGCCTCGATCCTCTGGAAGAGCGCGGAGAAGGCGCCACTTGCCGCCGAGGCCATGGCGATCACCTCCGAGCGGCTGCGCGACCTCGGCCTGATCGACGCCATCGTGCCCGAGCCGCTCGGCGGGGCGCACCGCGACCCCGACGCCGTCGCCCGCAACCTTCAGGGCGCCGTGCTGGAGGTGCTCGGGCAGCTCGAGCGGTTGTCCGTCGACGCCCTGCTCGATGCGCGCCACCAGCGGCTGATGGGCTACGGGCAATACGCCACCACCTGAGGTGCGGTCGCGGCGCCCGCGCGGCGCCGCTGCCGTCCCGGATGCCGTTCTCGGAAGACGCCCTGCTGGCCCAGCTCCGACGGCTCGGTCCCGTGACCGGCCTGCGGGTGGCCTACAGCGGCGGCCTCGATTCCTCTGTCCTGCTGCACGCGCTCGCGAGCCTGCGCGCCTGCCTCGGCGCGCCCCTGGAGGCCGTGCACGTCGATCACGCGTTGCTGCCGCAGGCCCGCGCCTGGCGCGCGCACTGCCGGGCCGCGTGCGCGGCGTTGGGTGTCCCGCTGCGGGTCCTCGAGGTCGAGGTCGCGCCGCTGCGCGCGGCGCTCGGTGTCGAGGCGGCGGCGCGACGGGCCCGCTATGGGGCGCTCGCCGCCCTGCTGCGGCCCGGTGACTGCCTGTTGACCGCCCATCATCGCGACGATCAGGCAGAGACCGTGCTGCTGCAGCTGTTCCGGGGCAGCGGCCCGGCCGGGCTCGCCGCGATGCCCGGCGTTGCCCCGCTGGGAAAGGGCAGGCTGGTTCGGCCCCTCCTGGGCTTCGACCGCAGCGAGCTGCGCGCCTATGCCGTCGCGCGGGCGATCGGGTTCGTCGAGGATCCGAGTAACGCCGACCGGCGCCTCGCGCGCGGCTTCCTGCGCGCGGAGGTGATGCCGCGACTGCGGGCGCACTGGCCGGGGATCGAGCGGACGCTGGCCCGTGCGGCGCGGCACGCGGCCGATGCGGCGGCGATCGTTGCGGAACGCGCGGCGGAGGACCTCGCGGCGTTGACCGCGTCTACGCCCTGGCGGATGCCGGCCGCGGCGCTGATGTGTCTCCCTGCACCACGCCGCCGCGCCTTGCTCCGGCACTGGTGCCAGGCACGCGGGGTCGCGGTGCCGGACACCGCACGGCTCGACGAGGTCTTCGGGCAGCTCGCGACGGCCCGGGCCGATCGGCCGATCGCGGTCGAGTGGCCGGGCGGGGCGTTTCGCCGCTACCGCGACTCGCTGCTCCTCACGCCGGAGCTGCCGGCGCACGATTCGGAGACGCGGCTGCCATGGGACGTACGTCGGCCGTTGGCGTTGCCGTCGGGGCTCGGGACGTTGCGCCTCGTGGCGGGCGGGTCATTGCGGCGAGACGCCCTGACGGGCCACATCGAGGTGCGCTTCCGCACGGCGGGACTGCGCTGCGCACCCGCCGGCAGGAGCGGCCACCACGATCTGAAACACCTCTTTCAGGAGGCGGGCGTGCCGCCCTGGCTGCGCGACCGGGTTCCGCTGGTAGTGGTCGGCGGCGAGCTTGCGGCGATCGCCGACCGTTGGGTCTGCGCCGCGGCGGCGAGCAGCGATGGGACGGCCGGCCTCGAGGTCGTCTGGGACAGGCCGGCGCACCTCGACGTCTGGACCTCGGCATCGGCGCGGCCGCCGGTCGGCCGCGGGTTCTTGTAGTACCATTCGCGCTCCTTTGCGGTGCCCAGATGCAAGACATAAATCCCATCGCCGGCAAGATTGCCGACCTCCGGGGGCGCCTCGAGGCCCTCAGGGGGTACCTTTGACTACCCGGACAAGCAGGAGCGCCTGACCGAGGTACTGCGCGAGCTCGAAGACCCGCAGGTCTGGAATCAGCCCGAGCGGGCGCAGGCGCTGGGCCGCGAGCGCGCCCGGCTCGAGGGTGTCGTCGGCATGATCGACAAGCTCGCCCAGGGCATCGCCGATGCGGGCGATCTGCTCGCCATGGCGGTCGAGGAGAACGATTCGGGCACCGTCGATTCGGTCGCCGCCGAGGTCGAGGGCTACGAGCGCGAGGTCGGCGGCCTCGAGTTCCGCCGGATGTTCGCCGGCGAGACGGATCCGAACAACGCCTATCTCGACATCCAGGCGGGCGCGGGGGGCACCGAGGCGCAGGACTGGGCCGAGATGCTGCTGCGCATGTATCTGCGCTGGTGCGAGAAGAAGGGGTTCAAGGCCGAGCTCATGGAAGTGAGCCCGGGCGAAGTGGCGGGCATCAAGTCGGCGACGATCTACGTGCAGGGGGACTACGCGTTCGGCTGGCTGCGCACCGAGACCGGCGTGCACCGCCTGGTGCGCAAGTCGCCGTTCGACTCCAACGCCAGGCGCCACACCTCGTTCGCTGCGGTGTTCGTTTCCCCGGAGATCGACGACGACATCGCCATCGAGGTCAACCCCGCCGATCTGCGCGTCGACGTCTATCGTGCGTCGGGTGCCGGCGGCCAGCACGTCAACCGCACCGAGTCGGCCGTGCGCATCACGCACCTGCCGTCCGGCATCGTCGTGCAGTGCCAGAACGACCGGTCGCAGCACAAGAACCGCGACCAGGCGATGAAGCAGCTGAAGGCGAAGCTCTACGAGCTCGAGATCCAGAAGCGCAACGCCGCGCAGCAGGTCCTCGAGGAGAGCAAGTCCGACGTCGGCTGGGGCAGCCAGATCCGCTCCTACGTGCTGGACCAGTCGCGCATCAAGGACCTGCGGACCGACGTAGAGATCGGCAACACCCAGGCAGTGCTCGACGGCTGGCTGGACCCGTTCATCGAAGCGAGCCTCAAGCAGGGCCTGTGACGACAGGCCGCTGCCGCACCAGACCCCACACCGCGTCATGACCGACGACATCACGACCCTCGACGAGAACAAGCTCATCGCGCAGCGCCGCGAGAAGCTCGCCCGGCTACGCGAGCAGGGCGTCGCCTTTCCGAACGACTTCCGGCGCAACGTCGTCGCGGGCGAGCTCCACGCCGAGTACGGTGGCCGGCCGCCCGAGGAGCTGGAGTCGCTGGCCGTCCGGGTGCGGGTCGCCGGGCGGATCATGAGCCGGCGCGTGATGGGCAAGGCCAGCTTCGTCCACGTCCAGGACATGTCGGGCCGCATTCAGCTCTACGTGCAGCGCGACGCGCTCCCGGACGGGGTCTACGAGCAGTTCAAGCGCGACTGGGACCTCGGCGACATCGTCGGCGCCGAGGGCAGGCTGTTCAAGACCAAGACCGGCGAGCTGTCGGTGCAGTGCGACGAACTGCGCCTGCTCACCAAGGCGCTGCGGCCCCTGCCGGAGAAGTTCCACGGCCTCACGGACCAGGAGAGCCGCTACCGGCAGCGCTACCTCGACCTGATCATGAACGAGGCGTCGCGGCGCACCTTCCAGACGCGCACCCGGGTGGTTCAGTTCATCCGCAGCTACCTGGACCGGCGCGGCTTCCTCGAGGTCGAGACACCGATGATGCAGGTGATCCCCGGCGGCGCGACCGCGCGGCCGTTCATCACCCATCACAACGCGCTCGACATGCAGCTGTTCCTGCGGATCGCGCCGGAGCTCTACCTGAAGCGGCTGGTGGTGGGCGGTTTCGAGAAGGTCTACGAGATCAACCGCAACTTCCGCAACGAGGGGTTGTCCACGCGACACAACCCCGAGTTCACGATGCTGGAGTTCTACGAGGCGTACGCGGACTACCGCGACCTCATGGACCTGACCGAGGACATGCTGCGCCGGCTGACGATCGAGATCCTCGGCACCACCACCGTGTCCTACCAGGGGGAGACCTACGACTTCGGCAAGCCCTTCGCGCGCATGACCGTGAAGGAATCGATCCTGCGCTTCAACCCAGCTCTCGACCCCGTCGACCTCGATGATCTCGCCGCGGCGCGCGCGGTGGCCGCGCGCCTCGACGTCCCGCTCAAGGACAGCTGGGGGCTCGGCAAGGTGCAGATCGAGCTGTTCGAGAAGACCGTCGAAGGGCGGCTGAGCGACCCGACCTTCATCACGGCCTACCCGACCGAGGTCTCACCCCTGGCGCGCCGCAACGACGCGGATCCCTTCGTCACCGACCGGTTCGAGTTCTTCGTGGGCGGGCGCGAGATCGCCAATGGCTTCTCGGAGCTCAACGACGCCGAGGACCAGGCGGAGCGATTCCGTCGGCAGGTACAGGAAAAGGAGGCCGGCGATGCCGAGGCGATGCACTTCGACGCGGACTACGTGCGCGCCCTCGAGCACGGCATGCCGCCGACGGCGGGCGAGGGCATCGGCATCGATCGGGTGGTGATGATCCTCACCGACTCGCCGTCGATTCGCGACGTGCTGCTGTTCCCGCACATGCGGCCCGAGTGAGCTCGGGCCAGGCTCAGCGCAGGACCGAGGCGTTTGCCCGGCCAGAGTGCACCGCGGCACTCAGGCGGTTTCGGGTGAAGCCGAGGTCGACGGCGTAGCTCAGCTCCGTCCCCAGGCGCTCCACGCTCGCCACGACCGGGCCGTTCACCGCGTCGCCGCAGATGAAGCGGGTGTGCGACACGTAGAAATCGGCCTGCTCGACGGTGGAGCTGACGTCCCAGGCGGCGGGGACGAAGGGCCGCAGCGAGGGTGCGTGACCGCAGACGCGCAGGCGCAGCGGCATGGTGGTCGCCCTCTCGCCGTAGAGGCCCACGGCGTAGTCGACGAGCTGCACGCCGAGCTCGCCGAGCGAGTTGTCCCAGTAGTCCAGGTCGAACTTGCCCTGGGCACCGGCCACGCCGCCGGTCAGGGCGTTGTAGTAGACGTACTGGTTCGGGTGCAGCGCCGCCATCAGGTAGAGATGGACGGCGGCATAGACGATGGCAAGCGTCGCCAGGGCGTCGCGCAGCAGCGGACGCCAGCCGGCAATTCGCTCCAGCACCCGCACGGTCCAGTACGCGGCGAGCACGGCGATGAGCGGCACGACGAACAGGAAGTGCCGCATCTCGTCGTACAGGGTCGACCGGCTCAGTATCGCGTAAGCGATCGGGAAGAGCGCCGCGAAGCCCAGCGTGCCCCACTCGAGGAGCCCAGCCCGCATGGATGCCGACCGGAACCCGCCGGTCCGGACGCAGCGCAGAAGCCGCCATGCCCCGGCGCCGAGCGCGAACAGGGTCAGGCCCACCAGGAACTCGGGCAGCTTCACGCCGAGGAAGACCGGCAGGTAGTACCAGGGCGGCTGCGACGACCGGTACAGCTCGCCGTCGACGAGCAGCGGGATGTCGTAGGGGAAGTGCGCGAAATAGTCGATCGCCTGCAGCGGCCGCAGCAGTGGGTCGATCTGGGCCCAGGGCCAGAGCGCGATCATCAGCAGGTAGGCGAGCACGCCGGCGGGCACCAGGCGAAGCACGATCGCGCCGGACGATCGCGCGAGGTCCCGGCCCCGCGTTCCCTGCCAGCCCTGCAGCGCCACCCAGCCCGCCAGGGCGGCGAACAGGTTGACGACCAGCAGGACGGCGCCGACCCGCGTCCCCAGGGCGAGTCCGATCGCGAGCCCGAGGCGCAGCGTCAGCGTCAGGCCCGGCCGGGGCAGCGCCCGCAGCAGGAGGATGGTGTAGTAGAGGGCCCAGACGGCGGCGGCCGCGAAGGGAATGTCCTTGGAGTTCAGGAACATGTGCCCGTAGTAGGACGGGACCGCGGCGAGGAAGACGGCGGCCAGGAGGCCGACCTTCGGCCCGCCCAGCGTGCGGCCGAGCTTCCAGGCGCCGACGATGCCGAGCAGACCGATCGCGGCGTTCAGCAGGTGCCGGGTCTCGAACGGGTCGAACGGCAGCAGCTCGCCGAGCCAGACGGCGGTCGCCTCGAACAGGCCGCCGTAATAGAACATGTTGTTGAAGGTCAGCGCGCGCGGTCTGGCACCGTCGGTTCGGTAGTACTCCAGGATGAACTGTCCGTACTCCTGCGCCTCCGGCTCGTCCCAGGCGACGCCGTAGTCGCGGAACGTGAGCAGGATGACGATCGCGAGCGCCGCGAAGAGGACGTAGGCCGCCCGATCCCAGGTGATGCTGCCAAAGCGCATGTGTCGTCGGTCGTGGTGGATTCAGGGCCCGTGCGCACCAGGCTGGAGCGCCGTGCACACAGGCGGGGCGCGCATCCTAGCAGGAACGAGGGACGGAAAAACAGCCCTATCCCGCTGTTTCGGGAAGATAAAGCGGCCGGCCGCCGGCGCGGTGAAGGGGCGTGGCGCAGGCAGGGGAGGAGGGATGCCGGCCCCGGAACGACGCGGCCGCCTCCCTCCCGGCCCCTGATCGGCCCGCGCCGTTCGTTGCTCGGTCGGTGCCTGTCGCGTAGCCTCGCCGGCCTCGCCTAAGAGGGCCCGCCCGTGGACATCCTGGCCTACCTGATCGACGTCGTGCTGCACCTCGACCGCCACCTGGTGGAGCTGATCCAGGCCTACGGCGCCTGGGTCTACCTCATCCTGTTCCTGATCGTCTTCGCGGAGACGGGGCTCGTGGTGACGCCCTTCCTGCCCGGCGACTCGCTGCTCTTCGTGGCCGGCACGCTGGCGGCAGCGGGCGGGATGGACATCGGGTTGCTGATCGTCCTGCTGTGCATCGCCGCGATCCTGGGGGACTCGGTGAACTACGCCATCGGCAAACACGTCGGCGACCGGATGGTGCAGAGCGGGCGCCTCATCCGGCAGGAGCACATCGACCGCACCCACGCCTTCTACGAGAAGTACGGCGGCAAGACGATCGTCATCGCCCGTTTCGTGCCGATCGTGCGCACCTTCGCGCCCTTCGTCGCCGGCATCGGCAAGATGGACTACGGGCGCTTCCTGGTCTTCAACGTCACCGGCGGCATCCTCTGGGTCCTGTCCCTGACCGCGGCGGGCTATTTCTTCGGGAACCTGCCGATCGTCAAGAGCAATCTCAGCCTGGTCGTCCTCGGCATCGTCGTCGCGTCGATCATGCCGGCGGTGATCGAGTACGTGCGGCATCGGCGCGCGGCCGCACGCGCGAGCTGAGGGTGCGGCGGGCCTAGGCGTCCGCCGGGAAGGCGTAGGGCAGGGGGGCGAACGCCAGGATCGGTCCGTCGGGGCCGCCGAGGCGCACCTCGCCGCCCTCCGCAGCGGCGACCTCGACGACCGCCAGTGCCTCCACGCCGCCCTGCGGCGACCGCGCGGCGGCGACGATCTTGCCGCTGCCCTGGCCCGATTCGCTGCCGGCGGCGAACAGGTCGGTGCCGGGGCGCGGTGTCTCCGCAGCGGGTATCCGGGCGTAGTACATGCGCCGCTTCAGCTTGCCCAGGTACTGCATCCGCGCCACCACCTCCTGGCCCGTGTAGCACCCCTTGGTGAAGCTGACGCCGTCGACCAGCTGCAGGTTCGCCATTTGCGGCACGAAGGCGTCGGCCGTCTCGTCGAACACGGTCGGCACGCCGGCCCGGATGTCGAACAGCGACCAGAGCTCGGGCGTCGCGCGCACCGCCCGCCCCTCGGCCTGCTCCCAGAGCGCCTTCACGGCCCCCACGGGCCCGACGACCTCGAACCGCGGCCGGTCGCCAGGCAGCCGGACGATGGCGAGGGCGCCGCGCCGGAGCGCGGCGAAGGGCTCGCCGGGCAAGGGATCGCCGAGGATCCCGGTCGCGCAGTCGCCCGCCAGGCCGACCCGGGCGAGCGACGCCGAGGCGTCGGACAGCTCCACCCGCGTGCGCAGCACATAGAGGCGCAGGCGCCTGAGCACCGTCTCCAGCCGTTCCGCGCCGAGCTGCAGGTAAAGGTCGTCGCCGTACTGGAAGGCGAGAAAGCTCGCCATCATCCGGCCCTTCGGCGAGCACCAGGCGCTCAGCTGGGCGCGGGTCGGTGAGATCAGCCGGGTGTCGCTGGTCAGCTGTCCCTGCAGGAAGGCCGCCGCTTCCGGGCCGGCGGCACGGA
>Ga0208980_10000140_pt1 | contig 35981 bp, 37 predicted proteins | sample WetSurMetagenome_3_FD_187993 | JGI IMG/M metagenome (GOLD analysis project Ga0208980, IMG submission 187993) | Wetland microbial communities from Twitchell Island in the Sacramento Delta, sample from surface sediment Aug2011 Site A1 Bulk (version 2) | ecosystem: Environmental > Aquatic > Marine...
GTGTTAGACACAACCACGACATACTCTCCAACTCCAGCTACATCATCCGCGTTCTCTGTTGTGAGCAACGTGTCAACGTCGTGCGCTCTCCATGTTGCTCCACCATCAAGCGAGAACAACACATCAGGCGACGTTCCAGGGCTTCCACCAGCCGCGTCAGTCACGGCAAATATCTTCTGGCAACCATTTGATTCGGTTGCGCAAGATCCGCACGAAGCGGTATCGATAACGGCAATTGCATTAACGTGATTGATTATGATATCTCCGGCTCTCGCTGTGAAAGAGAGAGGAAGAATTTCATAGTAATCTTTTGCTGAAATATCTGCGGTTTCGTTAACAACCGCGTTCTCGCCGGACTCCAAAGCACCAAGGTCTTCTGTCGAATGATTGGTAATTACCGAATCTTCCGAGATAATAGCTTTGGTGAATACGTTGAAGTTAGACGGATCGGTGCATTCTCCCATATGTACCTGAACATCAACAGGGCAACCATTCCGAGCAAGTTCGAGCATTCTGCTTTTTACAGCAACAGCGAATCTTCCCATAAGGGTAAATGTCGCTCTCTCAACTGCACCGCGAATTCTATCAACCTCCATGTACTTCCCATACTCATTCGGATCAGGAATTTCAATCTTTGTAATATCACCAAAGGATTGTGCAATCCCGCCCATCTTTAAGTTCGAGTAATACTCAGGCCGATGATCGCCTCTAGCGCGTCCAGCTATAATAAACACACGAGTAAAACCAGTCTGTAATGGTTTATTTGATGCTGTCATTTTTATTAGACTCCTCTAGTTTATACGCTTCGACAATTTTCCTTCTCAAGATATTTATGAGCGCACTCGACACCCCGTTTGGCTCTTTCATTAAATCCTGATAGGTAATCAAACCTTGCGAAACAAGCTCATTTCTCAAATCCACTCCGGCTTCACACAAGATCCTCTCGATGGGCGGCGGCTCCAGTGGGATACCAATTTGCGGCATAGATTCATTATCATTATCTCGCAATAAAGAACAACGGAATACTCCATTGTTATCTTTCCAAACAACTCTTTTCATTATACGGTTGCTCCAGAACTGCTGTTCGACGTTTTATATCTGCTCATAAGTTGCCAAGCTTTATACTCGCCAACTTTAGATCCAAACGGATTGCTGTCAACTCCACGCCTAAGCCCCTTGAAGGTTCCCTGTCCTGATACCAAGTAATCATCTCTTAACTCTGTAGCAAGTGATGTTGCATTATTATTCGCATAAAAAACTCTTTCGAGTCTCGCGGTAGCCATATATGCTATCGCTCTTGCAAAATCATTTGGCATATAGTCGTCAAATGAATAGCTTGAACCAAAGTGTTGTCTCATACCTGAATAATACCACAAATCAACATAATCAGGGACTATGCATTGCGCATATACACGAACCCATGACTGAGTTGCAAGATCATAATCTCCCTGAACGGGGCAAACATAATCCTGATCCTTAGAATATACAAATCCGTTCTGCCAGTAAGGATATCCATCGCTTACATCATTTGTTATGAATACCGCATGTGGTTGAGTTGTGTCTGTATATTCTCTATATATATCTACAGTACCAACAAAATTTGTATCGTCGTAAAAGTCAATCGAGTTATTCGCATCAGACATCGGAAATACTTCATAGAGATCAGGCTCGACCATCTGCCAAGTATTATACTTAAACGCAATCACGCCAGCATTTAATGTTTTTGACTTTGGCTCACGTATTTCATAAGATGGATCTCCACCGTGACCGACAAAATAACACTTTACTTCAATTGGATCTTCAAGAGTTGCAATTGTTATTGTTGCAATTTCTTTCCATCCATCTCCATCGTCATCTGTATAATTTACAGCAACAGTTGGAGACAATATGCTTGCTGTTCTACGTCCACCGGATATGAAGTATCCATGCTTGATCTTTATTTCAAAGTCCAATCCAGATACATCATAAAGCAAATTATTTCCTCTATATTCTGGCCTCAGATATTTTGGTGTATTATATCTCTCTTTCGCCGTCCACATTGGAACAGGTGAATATCCAAGATAATTAATAATCTCATTTTCGGCAACGCTTATATGTTCAGCAAGATCCTCTCTACTTATTTGATCATTCTGTTGCCACGAGTATTGATGCCAGATATTGTTTTGAGCATTATCAATTGGAAATAAAACGTTACCAGTTGGTAAGTTTATTTGATCTCCGCCGTTAAAGAATACGGGATTGATTCCCATAATCTTAGCATACCTGTCAAGGCTTAGTAATGTTCTTATGCTAGTTCTCGCCATTTATAATTCCTTCAACTATGATTACAATAGTTGAAACGCATAAGGCAAGATAGAACCATTCCAAAATATTTCTTGATGCTGGTATAACCATGATCATAGAGAACCACATTGAGTTGCACCAGATACAAACTATCCCATCGTTGAGCGTTTCAAATATTCTTCTAAATGAATTATACAATGTTCTCGTATAAATATATTTACGAATATTAGAAAACATCTTGAACGGGCCGTCCTCCCTGGCAAACAAGCTTGATAGTCGCCAAGTCGCCAGGGAGATAATAATCACTTTTAGAATAAACTCAAACGTGTCACTCATTCATTTCCTGAACAATCGACATAATGACTTTTGCTCTCACAACAGAAATACCGTCTATGTCCTTGAGTTCTTCTTCTGTCAAAGCCTTAAACTTTTCCTCATCATTAAATCCAGCCTCTGTAAGCTTCTTCGCTATCGAAGGAGTTATGCCAGGGACAAGATTGATATCAAAAACTTTTGGCTTAGGAGCGGCAATCGGTGTCGGTTCTGGAGTATTTTGAACTCCACCAACCGGAGCGATTAGATCATTCGCCAACCCACCGTTTACTCTATCGTTCACAATAAACAGCATAGGCATAAGCTCTATGTCTTTTTTGTGAACAAGGAAGCTATCTCCACCTGATCGGTATCCGTATCTTATTCCCGTTGATGGGCCGATAACAGAGTGATCACCTTTATTCGGGTGATTATAAACAGCAAGAACATAATCACCATCTCCACCGGATGCGTTTTGACTTGACATTAGTGCCTCTATTTGTGCCTGGGTTCTCTGCCCTCCGCACGTTGTACAGTTAGCCATTTTAATTCCTTTGTATTTCGTTTTCATATACGAAAGCAATGACTTCGCAGTATCGAGATTTGTATCTGGATTTGCGGCATTCCTTCTATTGCCAGTGTCGAAGCGATAAGCTACAAGCGGATCATCGATCTTCGAATAGCAATATCCATTATGACTCATTCTCCAATGATAGTCAACATCCTCCCAACTTTTCATTGTCTCGTCGAACCCACCAATCGCTTTATGATATTCTCTTGGGATCAAGCACGAGACAATGCACCAATGATAGAGAGGATCGTTCGGCTGTTCCTGCGCTCTCTTGCAATCGTATTCTTCTGCCCTATGTAGAATTTTCGCTTTATGATTCTTTGGATTATAATCGACGAGCCTGTCACCAAGTTTATTGAGATAATCCTCATCCTCAATCGTTGCAATTCCATAGTAATTTGAGTAAACAATAGACTTTGATATATTCCATTGAGATAGCATAATCTCGAGCGCATTCGGAGCGATCCAATCATCGGCATCTAAGAAGAATAAAAATCTTCCTCTGGCTATAAGCTCTCCCATATTTCTAGCAACGCCAGGGCCGCTCTTTGGCTTACGAGTTTCTATGTATCTTACAAATGGATATGGAGTTATATCAATTGGAGTTCCAGAATCATTGACAAGAATAAGTTCCCATCGTTTAAGAGTTTGTCCCTCTACACTATCGATTGCCTCAAATATTTTATCTTCATGTCCAGGCCCAACAGGAATAATAACACTAACAACAGGATGATCGTACTGATATACGTTATGAGATTGTCCCATTCTCGGTGATGCATAACTAGCGAATGGGTGAAGGCCAGTTTGTATATATCCATTCCATCCCAACCAATCCACTTCTCTGTAAGTCTTATCTCCGCTTACATTTCCCTGTCCTACTGAATATATAAACAAAGCGTCTTTTGTAACGCGCCTTGCTTTCATCCCAAGAGATCCTGCGCGTGTCCACAAATCAGCATCTTCGGATCCAGCGCCGTTCGGAGCATATCTCTGCCTGAACCCACCAGTACGCTCGATAACTTCTCTGCGCATAACATTGCAAGTAGGAACTTGATTTTTACGCTTTAGTTGCTCATCAAAATGCCAATCAGCGGGCCAAGCCGAAACTCCAGTGTTGCCATCTTTGTCAATCCACTTGAGGGAAGTGTATGCAATATATAAAGATGGATCTCCCTCAAGATCGCTTACGCATACTCTGAGGAAATCCTTATCTATCGCATCATCGGGATCGAGAAAGCAAAGGTACTTTCCCGATGATCGCTTTGCGCCAAGATTGCGCGCTGTTGCAACTCCACCATTATCTTTGCGTATATATTTAGCATTAAATCTTTCACACGCTTCTTTTGTTAGCTCGGCGTGTTCCTGAGTCGATCCATCGTCCACCACAATAACTTCACTCGCCGGAAGTGTTTGAGAATACACGCTTGTTAATGCTCTATCAATTTTATCTCCATAATTATAAGTTGGAATAATAACTGATACGGAGACTTTTCTTTCTCTTTTCTCAAGCGCATATTCAAATACGGATCTTAGTTTGCGTATAGAGTTTTGCCAACTCCATTGCTCACTTGTGAGTTTTGCATTGTCATGTAATGTTTTTCTATATTTAAATATATACCGCAACCCATTTAATAGATCATCGTAATTTCCAGGTTCAGCCAAGTACCCATTAATACCATGACTAATAATGTCAACATTTCCGCCACTACGCCAACCAAGCACAGGAACACCAGAAGCAAGAGCCTCCAAAACACCGATGCCAAAAGTTTCTTTAGTGACCGATAAATATACAGCACTTTTCTGGACTGCATTCTTCATTTCTCCATGTGGCAATACGCCAGTTACAATAACGTTGCTTGGTCTTGACTTTGAAAACGTGGATATAAAAGTAATATCTCCAGCCATCTCCGCAATCCTATCGACCTGTGACGAATCGCATACATCAAATCCATCTCTATTTTTATTATAAAGAACATAACCATTATCTTGATAGTCATGATCCCATTCCTTATAATCAATTCCATGAGGAACAACAAAAGGATTAATATGCATATCTCGTTGTATAATCTCTGCGACCCATGACGAAGGAACAGTAATTGCTTTCGCAGACCTTACGGAGTCGACTATTCGATTATTAATAATATACTCATGGTTTGATGCTTTGTAATCTCCGGTAAAGTACAATCCATGCAGTATGGATACATCGCACTCGGATCCGGTTATGCCAGCATGAGACGCTACTAGATCGTACTCATCATAATCGCCAACAAACTTAATGCCAACGGTGGGTGCGTACTTGTAGTAATTTTCTATTACTCTTGATATTCCATTTGGTTCACCAGAGGATTCTATCCCTGGTATCATCAGGACTTTAATTTCTTTCTTCGAGTTCGACATATTTCCCAATCTTCTCCAGATAATCGTAAGCGGCCCATCTTGCATAACTTTCAGAGAACCTCATTATTTTAATTCTCGCATCTGGAAAGTCCTCATCATTAATCATAAACTCAGGAACACAATAAGTTATGTCACAAAAGTACATTCGTATAACTATTGTGAGCCTATCAACCTCAACGCTTTTGAGAACATCTTCTTGACACCCGTATCTTCGGAGTATTGCTTCGGATATCATTATCATTCGCTCCGAAAGCGAATCAGCATATTCTTTTACAGTTGGCTTCGTCTTATCAACACTATTAAACATTATTGTTTTTTAATTCTTCTGGCAACCATACGCTAATCGCCTTGAAGTCTTCATCCTTGAGTTTCGGAATTTCGTTCCAATCAAGCTTCCCCTTGAGAAGTCCATTCGAGTATCTGATTGGACTTTGCCTAGTACCGAGAACGCGCATCTTACTTCCATGCTTGTTTACTATCGTGGTTCCCTCAAGTTCTACTTCCCATGCCGATCTATGGTTTTCGTCAAGAGATTTTATTACAGAAAGATATTTTTCTCTATCCATAAGACATGCTTGATGAGACATCTGATACGGACTCCCTGGAGCCTCAATGATATCAATTCTACCAAGATAATCTACATCTCGCATTCCGCCAGCATAAAGCCTATCCGTCGTGAGATCGATCCTCAAAATGTTTTCATCTCTATTCATGTAGTCATCCAACATATAAATAGCTTCTTTGTCTGGAGGGCGCACCATCCAATAATCTTCATGCATAAGAATAAACCGTTTTTCAGAATACTCATCTAAGAATTTTATTGCGGCATCAACCCACTTCGTTGCTGGATACTCATCAACAGAAACAGAATAGAAGTAAAAATTTCTAGGCAATGCAAACTTTGGCTCATTAAACCCAACGATAATAACGGTATCGTCGGTTCCCCAATACTTATTAAATAACCAAGCAAAAGGTTGAACGGCCCACAAATGCTTATCGCAAGTAAATACAACAACATCCTGTTTCATCACTCTAACTCCGGCTTTAATCCAGCATCACTAAATCTCTGCAAGGATACAGCTACCCAGGTTGGATCATTCTCCATAGCATAACAAATCCTACCATATTGCTCTGCGGCTATAATCTGAGTTCCAGATCCAGAGAAAGGATCAAGACATATATCTCCAGCGTCCGTATGATTTTTCATTGGAATGCTGTAAAGCTCAACAGGCTTCTGCATTGGATGTAAGTATTCGGACAAGTTTATCTTATCGATTGACCATACCGAAAATTGGTTCCTTCCACCATTCCAGATATGCCTCTGGCCTTCAAGATATCCATACCAGCAGTTCTCATGCATCCACTGATAATCAGATTGACCCATCGAAGGTCTGTTCTTGGCCCACACAATTTGAGACTGAATATGGATACCAGCATTCTTCATAGCATGAAACATAGCAAAAGATTCCTCCATCGCGGCTGTCCATATATAAAACGAAGACCTTGGATCCATTTTCTTTATCCAGATATTCAACACATATCCGAGCCAAACCCGAAGATCGTCACCGGATACGGTATCTCCTTTTATTCCAGCCCATTCTTTTGCAACTGGATTACACTTCGTTTTTGAGAAATCTATTCCATACGGAGGATCAGTCACCATGAGAACAGACTTTGTACCGTCTATGAGTTCGTGTACAATAGCTTCGTCATCGCTACTTCCGCAAACAAGTTTATGAACTCCACCATTTCTGCTTGTTATGTTCCAAACCTGTCCGTCCTCAACTCCCCACTTGTCCTTAACTTCATTAAGTTCTTCTTCTTCAAGCAGTCGCTTTTCTTCGCGCTTCTGTTTGTGGTTATCCTCAACTCCTTCTGGAGTAAATTCAAGCCTGTTCCTTTTTGCGACGCGAGATACCAGATCGGATACACGGTCATTCTTATTATTGAGCGTTTCAAGAAGTTTCTGTAATCTTCCCTTATCCTCTTTCGCGAAGCTCGTGATAGGATCGAACGTCGCAAGTATTTTGTTTTCTTCTTCCTTGGTAAGATTGACATAAACAACTGGTATCTCTTTTTCACCATTCGCAATTGCTTCCTCAACTCGCATCTGTCCATCAACAAGATTTCCGGTTGTTGTATTTATGACTATAGGAGCAACCCAACCAATATCATCGAGAACACCGTCGATCAACTTTCGTTGAAGTTCAGGATGTTCTCGATAATTATTTTCGTTATACTTTACTTTCTTTGGATCTAAGTTATCGTACTTAACTATTCTGTTTTGCCAGTTAGACATTACACTAATTCCTCAAAATGTTTTTGCTTTTCTCTTTCGAGAGTTCTGTTTTCTTCTTTCTTGATAAAGCGCCACAGCTATTGCATCTCATTGATTCGTACTTATTCGCAGTTGTGTAATAATATCCATTGCTTGAAAGATCACCGGATCCGCAGTTCGGACACTCTTTGTAATCATTATCTGAATATAGGCCAAGATTAGGATGACCCTTGATGAACGCTCTAAGATTATAGTAAAGTTCCTCTACGGATAACACATCGCCCTCACAGTAATCAATCATATCGCGCAATGCTTTTATCTCACCATTCATGCAGTCTTTCCAAAGAGAAAATCCACTTGTTTCAATTTTCTGCTTAATTCCTAACTGTTTATTTATAAACGATAACTTATTACTTGCGAAAGCAAAATATTGCCGCGAAACAAGAAGCGTATCGATTACATTGTTAGAAGATATCGGAGGAAGACCATGTTTCAGAAATCTTGTATTCATTTCTTTGATATCGAAGTCTTTGATATTATGACCGACGAGAATGTCTGCCGAGTTTAGTGTTTCCCATAAACTTTTTACAACTCTATAGTCATCGCCCATGATTGCTTCGTGTTCCGTAACAACATCTTTGAAAACAACAGAGTCATTTAATTCTTTAGCGGCCCAACAAATAATTGATTTCTCTCGTATTACTTTATCTGGACTTATGTTATTCCATATATCAAACGTGTAAGCAATCATCGGGCTTACTTCGATATCAAAACAAATTATCTTCGCAGGAGTTGTCGGTTTCGATTTGCTGTAATCTTTTATCTCAACACGAGCTTTCTTCCGCGCTCTTTTGAATTGTGACCGTATAGCTTCTCCACTTACGTATCCAAACTTGTTTGCCAATTCCCCCCAAGACGAAAAGTTCCCTTGTCTCGTAAAATACAACATGCAGGTGTCGTACACCACTTTATCCATACTATCTCCAAACTAAAATTTAATCTTATATATTATACACTACTTGTCAATAGGCAACAAGAAAAAGAGGATGGAGAAATTCTCCATCCTCTTTTTGGTTCATACCACTAATCTTACCAAACCGAGTTAGGTCTTGTCCACCCTCTAAGTGAAACGCCACCGTCAGCAAAGTACGGAGAAGCAGGATCATCAGAGCGCAGATGCTGTAACGGGCTGTACTTAACTCTCTGGAGTTTACCAGCAAGCTGAGGAACACGTAACACGACACGCTGTTCAGTTCTCAAGGAAAGCTTGTAGCACCATTTGTTATTCTCGATAGCCCATGAGAAAATTCCACCATCTGTCCAGAATGTATTCATACCATTCAGGAGAGCTTCATTCTGCGCGCCTTGAGTGTAATCAAGATACTCGCGATACACAGCGGGGAAGTTTCCAGCAACTGTTAGAGGAAGAACATAAATGCTCGATGCATAAGTCCCTGCGGCTAGATTTGCGTTATTGATGTTGTTATGCTCGAAGATACCAGTGTCAAGAACAACATTGTATCTTTTACCGTTGATGTCGATAAACAGACCCTGGCGCATTGCATCTCTATCAGCCACATTATCGCGTCCATCAACAAAGACGGTTGCTTTTGTAGGAGTAGAATTTGCTCTGCTTGTGTTGTAAACTACGGGCCAAACGGCACTTAGCTCACCCCACAATTCGGGGCGCATAACAATTGCGAACTCAGCGGGATCGAGTCCCATTGTCATTGCATTGTATTCAAGATAATAAACGAGCATTGACAGATACTCAACAATGTCATTTCCGGTTCCGCCTACCAAATGGTAGTTGAAATCTTTCACATCACTGTCAAGAGCGGGGCAAGCCACGCCACTATCGGCATCTTTCTGACCAGTTGCGATCTGCACATCGAGGCCAGGGAAGTTTCCAGCGGTTGCTGTAGTACCCTGCCACATCTGCTTATTCAGTTCGCGCTCGGTATAAATACCAGCCGTGAGCATTTCGGACTTTGTTAGAATATCGAGTACGCCTTCCTCAGTCACGGATGCCGGAGATAGGTTCGATAATCCCAACAGTCTTCCTCTCAAAACGAGGTCTGTCATATCGCCACGATTGACTCTGCGGAATGTCTGCGAGATATCAATTGTGTTTGTATCAGCGCGGAAGATACCAAATCTTGCAGTCAGGTTACAACCCTTCATGAATGCTTTAGGAGCATCATCGCAGGGAGCGGCTGGCTGAGTTCCGGTTGCGGCTGTAAAGCCAGTAATGGAACCAAATCTCGGATCTTCGTTTACTGATGGAAACGCGGGTAAAATTGACGAAACACCATAAGGTCTGACGTGAGCAGTTAAAATATCTCTTTCAAGCCCTGGAGTCGAGAATAACCCGTTTATGCCATGTAACTTGTTAGCATTCTGCGAAGATGCGACTGTCTTTTCGTCCAGATCCTCATCCCCAAAAACTTCTACAAGTTTTTCTAACAAATCTTTCTTATTCATTCTAAATTAACTCCTTCCAAGTAATCTCGACACTACACCGTCAAGAACTGGATTTCCACTATTGATTATGCTATCTTCCTGCGCGGGTGTTTCGTCAGGCCCACTCTTAGCCAGAGTGGTGTTCTTTGCTACAGTTGTTTCTTTTGCGCCGACAACGGACAATCGCTTAGAAATGTGCGCGGCAAGCGAGGCAGTCGGAACCTTACTAAAAGATTCCTCCATATCCTGCGTCTGCTTCGCTTTCACTTCGTCTAGTCCAGACGCAATTTCGGTTTTGATCTGCTTTAAAGCATCAGCAATCGAGTCGGTCAGTAGCTTCACAACATCTTCGAATTCTTCTTTTGTGACAAAATCGCCAGCCACAACTTCTGTTTCCTTTTCGGTAACAGGTTCAGTAACTTCGGTATTATCCTCAGTAGTTTCCTCTGTTACAGGTTCAGTTGTTTCCGCATTCGCTTCCTTAGATTCAATTCCTTCATCTTTCGCAAGTTTCGCGGCAGAAGCATTCCCTTCCTCAATATCATTGATTTCTTGTTCACTTAGACCAATCCGAGCAAGATAATCTTTCTTATGACTAGGAATACTCATTTCACTCTCCTTAATAATTGTGAATGAAGTCAGCTTATTTGCCGCCGCCCAAAGAGGCAAATCGCTTATTTCTTTTGTAATGTGGTACGTGATGACACTCTTATCGTCATCATCGTACCGAATAGACGAAGATGGCATTCCATGAGATACACCTATTTCTTCGTCAATGTTTGCTAATGCTTCGGCTTCTTTCTCGTGACCAGCCAGGACTATTCCAGCCGCTAAAGCTATGCCACTATCCTCATCAAAAGCAACCCATTCTGCTTGGCCCCACTTCGTTCCTTTTGTATGCCAATGCCATAACTCAGGAAGTGGAACTGCGCCTTTATCGACCATATCGACAAAATTTATATGAGATTGTTTTGATATGATTTCGCTCGGATTGTCATCGTCGCGGAAATTATTTGAGTATCTTGCGAACCACCGATAAGTTCCATCTTCATCTTTCCACACAGAAAGGCCAGATTCTTTAATCTTAGGTTTGTGTCCACTCTTTTCTAAACGCGACTTTAAACCAATCTTGGATTTGAAATCATTGAATAAAGCCTTTACTTTATCAAGCATGGTTTCCTGTTCTTTTGTGGTTTCTCCACTGGACTCATCAAGTATCGCATTTGCCATATCAAAATATTCTTTTACGAGCGTTTTGGCACTCGCAATTTTGTCTGGAGAATAATCCATTATATTATAGATCATCATTTGAGAAATTGAATGGAGCATCGATAAGTCTTCAACCGCATCACCACTCTTGTCTACTTTTTCAAGATCAGAGAATGTCATTACGGTATATGGATTCTCAACGGTATCCATAAACATCTCTCTTAATTCATCATTTATTGACTTAACACTTAAATCTGTCATTGTATCTCCAAAAATAATTTTACCATAATATTATGAGAATAATATAGTGCGTATATCAAATCTCAAGTCTACAGCCACTTTTTTAGCTTATTTCTGCGCAATGGTCTTCTTAAGCATCTAAATGCTTGAACCGCACTCGGACTTGGGCTTACAGATGCACTTGAGCTACTCGATGGAGAAACACTACGACTTGGACTTATTGACGCAGAAGTGCTTCCAGAAGGAGATAAACTCGCAGATGGACTAATACTTGCGGATACACTTGGGCTTACGCTTGGACTCACACTTGGGCTAACAGATGGGCTAACACTAGCGCTTGGACTTAATGATCTACTAGCACTTGAGCTTTCACTTGGCGAAACAGAACTAGATGGACTAAGTGATGACGATGGACTAAGTGATGCGCAAACACTTGGGCTAACACTCGGAGAGACTGATGCACTTGGACTTTGGCTTCTACTAGAACTACTTGATACACTAGGACTTACGCTAGGGCTTACGCTTGGCGACGCGCTAGGAGACGAGCTTGAGCTTTGACTTGTACTTCTACTTTCGCTAGACGATGGTGATATAGATGGACTATTAGAGCTTGATGGACTTGCTGATCTTGATGCACTTGAGCTTACCGAAGACGAGGGGCTTATCGAACTAGACGGACTTCCAAGAGACAAACTTGAACTTGCGCTACTAGATGGGCTTGTACTCGGTGATGCAGATGTACTATTACTTGATGAAGGGCTAACACTCTGGCTCGTACTACTCGATGGAGAAACACTTGCGCTTGGGCTAACTGATGGAGATACGCTTGAACTCGGACTCAGCGATGTAGACGGAGATGTCGATCTACTTCCAGATGATGATGGAGAAGTTGACGCGCTTGGAGAAACGCTTGGGCTTGCCGAAGATGATGGGCTTACGCTTGTACTAGGACTAACCGAAGGAGATCCACTAGAAGAAGGGCTTACTGACGCAGAAGGACTTGTGCTTCTACTCCCTGAGCTTGACGGGCTTGTACTCGCGCTAGGAGATACTGATGGACTGTTGCTACTAGACGGACTTGTACTTCTACTTGGGCTTGTCGATGCCGATCCACTTGAACTTGGACTTGTGGATGCAGATGGACTTACGGACGGGCTTACAGAAGATGATGGGGATGTCGATCTACTAGGAGAAAGCGAGCTTGACGGACTTCCAGCAGACGGACTTGGGCTTGAACTCGGACTTGTGGATGCGCTACCACTACTACTCGGAGATATACTGGCGCTCGGACTTACGCTAGGACTATTTGAGCTAGACGGAGAAACACTTGCGCTTGGGCTTACCGAAGGTGAATTACTCGACGACGGACTAACCGAAGATGAAGGGCTTACGCTTGGACTATTCGAACTGGATGGGCTTGTGCTTCTACTCGGAGATACAGATGCTGATCCACTGGAACTCGGACTTAGCGATGCCGAAGGAGATGTAGACCTGCTGGATGAGCTTGATGGGCTAACACTTGAACTCGGACTTACCGAAGGCGAGTTACTCGATGATGGACTAACAGAAGCCGACGGACTTGTACTTCGACTTGCAGAACTCGACGGGCTAACAGATGCGCTAGGAGATACCGAGGGACTTGCCGATGATGATGGTGATACACTTGCGGATGGAGATACAGAAGGAGATACGCTCGACGAAGGCGACACGCTACTCGACGGCGACACGCTAGGACTTACTGAACTGGATGGGCTTACGGAAGGGCTTGGAGATAATGACGCAGACGGACTTCCTGTAAGTGACAGGTACATATAATCAAGATGAAGATTATGTGTAATATTGCCAGGACTTGTATGCGTTATTCTTACTCTCACAATTCCTGCGGAAAGATAATTCGCATTAGAAATAAGAGTGAATTGATATCCTTGCTCTCCTGTAGCATCTGGCAAGTCAGTTGTATTAGCGGTTATATTAACCCACGAAGACGAGTTGTAATTCCACTCTTGAATTTTTACATTGTGTGCGCTTGTGCCATCGTACCAGCCACGAATATTCAAGTATAAATTCGGAGTTGAAACACTTTCGCTTTCTCCAAACAGGAAATCGTATGTGAACCCAGGAGTTCCGGCTATCTCGTTGAGAACTAACTCGCTGCCATCATCGGATTGCAAGCTCCATATATCTCCAGATTCAACCGATCCAACCGGAGTGCTATACGAACTTACCTTATACCAGGGTATATTTCCAACGGAGAAACTTGGACTAACGCTTGGGCTTGTGCTTGGACTAACACTCGAAGATGGAGAAACAGACGAACTCGGACTTACGCTTGGGCTGTTGCTCGATGACGGACTTGGACTTGAGCTTGGGCTAACACTTGGGCTGTTCGATGAAGACGGGCTTACGCTTGCGCTCGGAGATACGCTAGGGCTATTTGATGATGACGGACTTACACTTGCAGATGGGCTTGTGCTTCTGCTTGCACTTGAGCTTGGGCTAGTGCTACTGGATGGGCTTACGCTCGGCGATACAGAGCTTGATGGACTTACGCTTGGGCTTGCAGACGCACTAGCACTAGACGAGGGAGAAGTAGAAGCCGAATTACTACTAGAAGGACTAACAGAACTAGAAGGACTAACACTTGGACTCCCTGACGAGCTTGGACTTATGCTTGCTGATGGACTTACACTTGCGCTACCAGAACTTGACGGACTTAGAGATGCAGATGGCGATCCGCCTATTCTCAACACAATGTCTTCTACGTGTATGGTTGCCGCATTGCTAGGACTATCACTTGCGCTAGGACTTATGCTTCTGCTAGAACTTGAGCTAGGACTTACGCTTGAACTAGGACTTATGCTTGGGCTAGAACTTGAACTAGGACTTGTACTTCTGCTAGAGCTACTTGATGGAGATGTTGATGATGATGGGGACTCTGATAACGATGGAGATAATGACGGACTTCCAACAAACTCTCCAATCTCATCTCCCGTATCATTGGCAACGATCTCGTCAAAATATATTATTCCTGTTGTGTCTGCCAAAACACTGTCAATTACGCCAAAATTAAATATACTTACGTTATTGAATGTATCGTAATTATCGTATCCAGTAAATGGAGTTTGCTCTATCCCATCTATCCACCACTGTAATGATCCATCGGATGAAGTAGAGTTTGTTGCTCTAGTGAGCATAATCTCAAACATGTGAGGCGTTGCATCCGACAAAGTGAATCCGTTTGGATAAACTTCTCCAACATCTGTATTAACCCCAAACTGGTAATCCCAATGTCCATCATCGGTATCGTGAACTCCAAATCCAAGCATAAAAAGAAATACAGGAGTGCTATTCCATACTTTTGCAATTACAAATAAATCGCTTGTTCCTTGTAAAGTTGTATTGGGGTCAAAATAGAAACGAACTCTAACTATTCCGGTTGTGGATGGAGATGCAAGAGTCTTTCTTGCGTATCTTACGGCTCCGTTAATATCAACTTGCATTCCTCCAGAAGTTCCAGCAAGTCCAGCGCCTGACTGCCAAGTTATGTGGCTACCAGGATCTGAAAATGACGACCATTCAGAAAGGTCTGACTTCATTTGAATATTGAATAATTCGCCACCGGAAGATGGACTTGCGGAATATGAAGGACTTACACTTCCAGATGGACTTAAGCTTGGACTGTCACTTGATGATGGACTGACACTTGAAGACGGGCTTACGCTCTGGCTGTTTGAGCTAGACGGGCTAACAGAAGAAGACGGGCTTACGGACGGACTAGTCGAGTTCGATGGAGATATGGACGCTGATGGGCTTGTCGATCTGCTGTTTGAGCTACTTGGACTTGTGGATGCAGAGTTACTACTCGATGGTGAAGTAGACGCACTTACAGAACTGCTAGGACTCGTAGATGCAGAACCACTACTCGATGGCGAAGTTGATGCGCTTTGCGAACTGGATGGGCTTTGACTTGCAGACGGACTCACAGAAGGAGATACAGATGAACTTGTATCCGTAACAGTTATCTGAGGTGTTTGCGTATAAGCGGCAATTGCGCTCGATCCGTTATATACCCGAAGATAGATTGAGTTTCCATTTGATACTTGCGATGCCGCAAGTTGCAAACACCACTCCAACTCGAAGTAGTTACCAGCCGATCCGGTATTGGTAGCACCTCCAGTTGACTCCTTCATACCGTTGTTATCGGTTAGGAATGCTCCAGATCCTCCTGTAAGTTGAGATGTCGTGTCTGTTCCGTCTGTAAAGTTACTTGATAGCGAGAATTGAACTGGCGTAGATCCTGTAACGGCAGAGTAGTTTGTTCCGTCTGTCGAGTAATACAGGTTCCATGTAACACTTGTCCATGCTCTAGACGCTGTTTCATCAATGAGAAAACGAACCCTAAAGTTTACAGATGGAGCCTGACTCCAGTTTGTGCTTTGGTTCGCAATCCATGTAGCGGTTGTTTCAGAACCGTTATCATTTCTCCCGCGAAAGGCAACTTGCGTAAATGCAGGATTAGTCATTCATAGCTTCCTCTCGCGCTTTGGAATATATCTCGTCAAACAATTTTGTTGGTATTGTTCTTCCGAATAAAACTTTCTTCCAGCCAGAACTCATCAAGTAATCATACAACCCAAACTCGTCAACGCCTTCCCATCCCCAACTTTGGAATATATAGAAGTCTCCGGTAATTAGTCTCCATCCTTTCGCATTATCTTCACTTTGAGAAATGACAATAACTCCTTGCGCTGGAGCATTTTCAGGATAACCACAATACATGCTTTTATCTTCGTAGTAAATTCTGTATGTGCATGGTTTCATTATGCTTCTATCCTTACCTGAACATAGCCAAGCGAAGTGAAAGGAACCGTATATGCGTTCCACGATGCTCCCTGACAGGCCGCTATTGAATTACCGTGCCTGTAGAACAAGCTTGCACCATCTCCGGCAGCATAAACATTCTGCAACAGCGTTACCGAGAATGCTCCAGTAAGAACAACTTCACTTTCCATATACTCGGCGGAATCAAGATCAACGGCCTCTGCATTTCCAGTACCGGAGATGGCTCCTGTACCTGTCCAGTTTCCAGCGAACGTCCTAATATTATCTTCCGTTGCTCCTGTAATATGACCCCAAACGACACTTCCAACAATTGCAGAAGGACTTGGGCTTGCGCTTGCGCTCGGAGAAATAGATGGAGATACAGATGACGATCCAGACGTTGTGTACTCTACAATAAGTTGTGGTCGATACGATGCGGTTCCATACTCTCTCAACGCGATATGATTCGAACTTGAGTTTGTCGGCTTTATCAAAAGACCATAGTTAGAGTTAGAGCCTCCAATCCAGTTCTGAACCGTACTTACACTAAGCTCAACATTGTATATTCCAATTGGCTGACCGCTGAGTGTAAAAGATCCAATTGTGGATGAAGAAATATCTGTTCCAGTAACTCCACAACCATTTGACCCTCCAGCCCATGCTACCTGAACAGTGTCCGATCCTGTTGATTCTTTTGCATTCCAACAAGGTTCTCCGGATAAAGCTTGTGTAAGATTTCCTGTTCCTTCGATCCATCCACTATTCGCAGAAAGAACCGCATATATATCTCCATTGCCTCCGCCTTCATACAACCCTAACCGGATATAGGCTCTTGTTACTGTAGACCCAGATGGGATAGACGAGATATCAAAATACATCAATCCAAAGTTGTAGCTTCCAAACTGGACTGCGTTATGTACACCACCGTTCGCCCAACCGCTAAGTGCTGTTTGGTGCAAGTTTACATCTCTGGCGCAATTTGCGGTCAAGATACCAAAACCAGCAGACGGACTTGGAGATGCGCTTACCGAAGATGAGGGCGTTATGCTTTGAGATGAACTCGGACTTAGCGATGCACTAGGAGAAACGCTTGGAGACTGACTAATGCTCGATGAAGGGCTTAATGACGCTGATGGGCTTACGGATGGGGATACAGATGAGCTTTCTCCAGATTCTTCTTGAACAACCCAATAAGGCCACAATGCTCCAGATACAGTTGCGGAAAAGTTCTGAGTAAAACCATTCGTGTCAAATGAAACAAAAGATGATTCAAATCTCGCCGCACCGTCATCGTTGTGCAGTATTGAGAGAACATTGTCTGCGGTGCTTTCTGTATTCGAAGTCGTTACGCCATCATCTGTAGCAACCGCATGAGTATACTGTGCTGAACCATCTGAAACACTAACTCCAATAGCTCCAGCTTTATTTGTTGTATCAATCGTATTATCGACATCAACATTCGTCAAGAACTGCATTACAAACTGCGGCTTGAAGCCAGGATCGGCTACTCCAAAGTTTCCTGTGCTTGCTGGAGTAGTTAATCTTCCTGCGAACGATGAGAAATTCGAAATTCGTAATGCAAGATATCCTAACTGGGCCGCCGTTCCTGTTGTTGAGTTTCTTGTTGTAACCGTGAAGCCATTTGCGCTATATGCCGTAATCTCTGCGGAGAATTGATTTGCCGCATGAGTTCCGTGTATTGCAACATAAGAGTCGTCTGATGCGGCTCCAGCGGCTGTTGTTGTAACTCCACTACGATCAGAGTGCCTGACTGCATATTGAACGTCTGATGTTCCATTATGAGCAACACCAAATGAGATATTCGGACTTGACGCATGACAACAAATAAGGTCTGTTGGCTCAAACGAAAGGCTTGATACACTTGCAGTACCATCAAGAGTCGTACTGCACGATAACGCTCCTGCCGTAGCTGATACATCTGTTCCGCCAATAAGCACGACCGTAAGATACATCGCGGAAGGAGGCGGATAAGTGCTGTTATTGTGTAGTCTTACTCCATCCGTAATGAATGATACAAAGTCAACATTTATATAGAATGAGCCGCCAGTAGTAAGCCCATAAACTACACTCGATGTACTGAATGTGCTCTGCGCCGCTGTGGTTGTTAATCCATGTCCAGATACCGTAGATCCCGCCCACTGATTGCTCGAACCCGTAGCGGCCCCCATCCCGATCTTTCTTTCGTCTGCCGTTCCATCGGCTGTATTGTAAGACCAGAAAAACATAGCCGCAACAGGAGTGCCAAAACCAGAGATAGTTACATCCCAATTGGTGTTGGCACTCGTGTTCATTGCAACGCGAGTGGTTTGGATCTTTAATGTCATGCTATTAGCTCGTAATCAACCAATTCCAAACTTGTTCAGGAGTGGAGAAAGCCTGTTTGTTTCTTAACTCATACCACATCAAAATCGTCTGCCACCAGAGTAATGCTCTATCTCTTGCATTCACATTGCTTGTATTATCTTTCGATGTCATACGAGCAAGCAGATCGTTCCAATCCTGTTCTTCCTGAGCGGATAAAACCGGATTGATTTGAGCTAACACTGTTTGGTTCGATATGTACCCACCGAGAATACCACTTGCGGCTCCGATAAAATCATGAATTGGAATATTCAGATTAGAAAGATCATCTTCGTAATCTTGGCATATTCTGTGCATCAATCTATTTGTTCTTACTGTTTGCGCCATATTACCTCTCTAAAAGATTGAGTGGCTTTCCCCACCCAGGAACCTCATCAGCCTCTTTCCATCCCTTCGCATATTTCTTATTGCGAAAATCGTCAACGCTCCACTTGCTTTTTGTCAAGTTCGAATCATGACGTATGCAAACGTTTGGAGCTTCTGACTGATACATTTCAGAACCGTACTTTCCGCCTTTGTGATATCCATAAATAGACTGATTGCATCCTGGCTCATAATGACCGTCAAAACCTTTCTGCTCAATCTGCTGTATCTTCTTTGTATAGAAGTCAATCAGGAGTTCTCTGTTAGCGCAAATTCCGCTAACTTGCTTTAGGTCATCTGTCCATACAGAGTGTCCATCTGGATATCTTGTCTTCCAAACATTCGTGTTGTAATAAAATATATCGTCTTTTTTAGGAGTGAAAAGAAAATGTGACGGATGGTAAAGAACGTCTGACTCGCACAAGAATACATACTTTGCATCGCTATTCATAAGTCCTTGCAAAATCTGTCTGTGCATCATCTCTGGCCCTCTCTGTCCATCCATCCTTAATCTTGTATCTCCAAAATCTATATCTTTATTAAGAGACACGCTGATAATATTGAGTCCAGATTTCTTCAATTGTTCTCTACACGCAGTTTCAATGTCAAGACTATGTGTATTGCACGTATAATATATTATATCCTTTTTCGCTGGAATATAATCTTCCCAATCTGGAGGACTGAACTTTTTGATAAGCCATTCAAAAGAATATTTTGCGCCTTCCCATTTATTATCAGCAAAAAGCTCTTTCGATTTTTCTCTATTTCGAATAACAAGATTGCCTGGGTTTGGATACGGAAATCCAAAGTCTCCACCTTTTGTTCTAAACATGTGAGCGTACCAAGTTTTTCTATTTACAAGAACCCTTCCGCCACTTAGCCATGTTTTACAGGCGACCTCAACCCCTTGCTGGCCCCACGAGTGAAAATCCTTCTCCGAACTGATGTCCAATTCAAAATACTTTTCTCTCGTTAGCATAAAGCAAGATCCCTGCAAAGACATTGTTTCCGTAAGATCGCCTATTTGCCTGGATCCGAACTCGTTCCAATATTGGAAATGCATATCTCTGTCGAAACGATAGGCCGTACTCTGCGGATTTGTTTTCGCTATCCATACAACTTCCATCTCTGTTGGTTCACCGCATTCTTCACAAGGCCCACTTATTCCCTGATACCGACGATGGTTGTTTTTGCATAGCCAGTTGAATGCATGAAGATTGCGCATCACCGGAGCCATCGTAATATCCGGTTCCATGCTTTCCATCATTGTTACGTCGAAGCCAGGAGCAAACGCACAATGAGCGTCAACCTTCATGATATACTTAGTTGACGGATCTGTAATTCTTGCTCCTTGATTTGTAGCAGCTCTCTGACCTATCGATTCGCTGTTGTGAATGATAATAACATCTTTATGATCTTTTATGCCAGGATCAGGCCAGTATCCATCAAGAACTGCGATTACCTGTGTGCTTCCTTTTTTATTATCTAATATATCTTTGATTGTATTCGTGAGAAATATTTCATTTCTTGCTGGAATGATAATAGATAAATCGTACATTATTTCCTCATAATTACGAGACGATCATCGAAGTGACGAGCGATTGGAAATGTTATTAATTCAGCATTGTATTGCTTTAGGTATTTCGCAACCTTGTCGCTAACAACATCTTCAACAATATATATTGCACCGTCTTTTAGAAATGGCATAATATCAAGACACGTATTTACTTGAGACTTAAGCGTGTGAAGACCATCGTCAATCACAATATCAACATCGTCTCCAACGTCAGACATAAGGCGAAACACATCTTCGGTATGCGTTTGATCGCACTCGAATGTTTTTATTCTATCTGCCTCAAACAATATATCTTTATTAATATCAGCACCGTATATCTGAGCGTTCGGGAAGAAGTCGCGCCACATATACAGGCTCGCTCCGATTGTGTATGTTTTAGGTCGCTCCATTACTGCTGGATATCCAACTCCGATCTCAAGAAATTTCTTGACATCATTTCGCATATCCTTAAATAGCTCATAGTAATATGGAGTAAATGGATGTTTTATCTCGTAACACTTATCGGATCCATACTTGTATGCAAGATGACATAGCTCAGTCCATAAGTTCATTGTTTCGCCCAAAACCAAGATCGAGATGGATCGCGTATTTCTTCACCCGTCTTTTCCTGCGATCCAAGAATAAACCAGGGCTTGATTGCATAAGCTTTTGTATACCCATCCACAACATACTTCACATGAATTCTGGCTTGCTGTCGATATGTTGTATAATCGTGTCCAGCAATAATTCCGCCTTTCCTCACCTTGAAAGACCACTCATGAATATCATTCGTGCAATTCTGGAAGTCGTGATTTCCGTCGATATAAACGAAGTCGAGTGAATTGTCTCCGAACATCTTGATTGCGTTCAAACTCGTGTTTCTGATAATTGTGCTGTTTGGATATCTTGAAAGTATTTTCTTTGCTTTTTCGTAATACCCTTCATGAAGTCCTTGATCAATCGTAAGACCGTCACCGTCTATGTGAGGTTCACCGTGTTCAAAGTAAGTGCCAGCATACCAGGGATCGATGCTGTATATCTTTGCATTCGGATTTTCGTTGCAAAGAACAGCCGAGTATTCACCACTCTTAACACCTATTTCAGCGCCTGTTGAAAACTTCAATTCATTGAAAAGAGCGGCGAGATTATTTCGCCCGAAGTTTGGAATCACTACGGGCATTTTTCCTTCGATCTCTTTATGTATACCGAATTTATTTGTGATGTATTCAATCGTGTCAATCATTTCTTAGAAGCCTTTATTTCTTTCCAGTTTTCGGGCCAATTCGGGAGAGGCCAGAACTTATCAATAAGCCACTCGATATCATGTATTCTTTCTTCCCATCTGTTGTTCCACCAGAAGTCGAACGAATAAGCATTTCCTCTAAGTCTCTCCGATGATGATAAGAAGTACATTCTTCCGTATTGCTTTCCTTTATGGAGATGCGCATAGTATGTATTCTTGTTTACCATGACTCTGCCATGCCAGGGGCCAAGTTGTGTCTTAAATCCAATCTCCTGCGGTTCGCCCATGAATGTCTCGTACCCTATGTTGTCCATTCCTTTAATCCTGTCAACAAAGTGTTCTTTCCACATGAACCAACAACTTCCCTGAAAAGTCATATCTTCATATACGGTTTTGTCTTTCAGGAATTCACGGCGCTCGCTCCACGTTCTTCCATGCAAACCAGGATCATGCTCATGCCCTGGAGTAAATGGATAGAAATAATACATCGAATCTACTGGAGACTTATCATTCAGCTTCCAGTTCTCTGCATCAAGACTATATCGCCTTGGAATGATAATCTCGTTATCTTCGCAGTCACGCTGTAGTATCTCGTCAAAACCTGGGCCAAACAAACAATGTGCGTCTGTCTTCATGAGATACTTGCCAGTGGCTATGGATGCCGCTTCGTTAATTGAAGTTCGCATTCCTTTGGAAACATCATGAACAATTGTTCTAATTCTTTTGTCATCCGGTAAAACTGGATGCTCTGCCCTGTCATAACCATCGAGAACTGGAATCACTTCAATATCGCCAGTAGCCTTCTCTAAGATGTCCTCTACTGTTTTCTTTAGAAACAGTTCGTTTCTCGACGGTATCAGTATTGATACTCTACTCATTCTATTCCTCTTTATAACTTATGGTTTTGCCCAAAATACGGTGTACTCTGGCTCTTTATCGACTTTCACAAGATAGTCGCAAATAAAAAACTCGTTGATCTGATGAGCCTTTGTGTATACATCAACTGCCTCAACAACTCCGGCTCTACTGAAACGGTAATAATCATGTAGTGCAATAATACCGTTTGACTTCACTTTTCTTCCCAACGAGATAAGATCCTCCATTACGTAATCGAACTCATGGTTCCCATCAATATAAATAAAGTCAAGGCTTTTATCCTTGAATTCGCCAACGGCTTCCATACTTGTCTTTCTAAGTATGGTTACTCCGTATGGATCTAATCTTTCATGAGCAAGTTTGAAACAGCGTTCATGCTCATCGGTAGAGTTTTTCCAATGGTATTTCATATACGGATCGACGCAAGTCAACTTGATCCCGTATATGCTCTGGCATAGCTGTAGTGCGTACAATCCCTGAGCGGTTCCGACTTCGACTCCGTTAAAGAGCCTAATCTCATTTAGATACTCCGCTAGATTTCTTCTTGTAAATCCTTTGATACGAACCGGAATTGATTGAGAACTTTTCGGATTGAACCTTTCGTGTAAAACCAAAGGTAAATTATCAGTCATTTCTATCGCCTTCGATAATTACAGCGAGAATTGCGCTTGCGGCATTCTTCGGCTCAATCTTCACCTGTTTCGGAGAAGTCCATGCTTGCGGAGTTCCTTCGCTGTCAACAAGTATATTGATTGACAAAATCGAAAGCCCTTCGCTTTTTGATACACTCTGTAATCTTCTGATTACAGAGAACCATTCTTTTTGTATGTCATCTGGAACTATCATTATTTATCACCAACCGCGCTCGGTTCTTAACACTCTGCTAACCGCATTCGCTATTTTTGTTTGAAATTTCTTTCTTCTTTTTTCTTCAAGAGTTTTGATAAAGTTTCTTGGCGCTATTCCTGGCCTTGGCTCTTTTGTGTTTATATACGCAACTCCGTCCAATCCTCTTGATTTGAGAGTAAGTTTTCCCGATTCTGATCGAACCTTATAATCTTTATCCATCGTAGCATAACGGACGCTTGTTCCCTGATCTACAAAGTAGAAATACATATTGTCGATAAATACCTTGACGCTGATAAGATTAGACTTTTCTTCTTCTTCGTACTCAACAACAATTGTCTCAGGAGCCCACCAATCATAAGTGAGTTTATCTAGTATTCGCTTCTGGATCTGCCCTTCTTCTCTCGTTACCCTCATTATTTCTTTTCTGAGCTTATTCTTTACTACTTGGCTGTCCGTAAGACCTTCAAACAAAAATGGGCCAACTATTCTTTGAATAACGATATGCATTATTCCTCCAAGTCTGCTTGCTGATCACCGCGTATAACAACCTCATCTCTACCTAATTTTCTGCCAAACCGTTCCTCTTGAGAAGAATTATCATTCCCTGGCTTTGCCGACCCTGATCTCGCCTGACCATCACCTGATGCTTCTCCGGTTGGCCTGTTGGCCCTTCCGGTAAGAGACTGCATCATAATCTGTTGCTCAAACATTTCCTGTTCCATAAGCGGCTTTTCGTACTTCTGATAAATTGCCGCTAATGCTCTGCGAGATTTCTTTACAAGATTAACATCTTTCGAAGTCATGATAATCTTTTGAATATCTGTCTTTTTCTTCTCGAAGTTAGCATCGGTTGTTCCAGACAAGAGCATCACGTAATCTTTATCTTCGCTTTCAAATAATATTTCGACATCAAGACCGTCCACGAGCCTTCCGTCAGATAACTCAAGTTCTTCGAATTGTTCCAAAGATATCTCTTTGTTTTCCAACATCAACTGTCTCTCGAGTCTAACATTAGTTACGGAAGTAATCAAGTCCCGCTGGCGAGATTGTGATCGAGTTGCGCGTATCTCTGCGGCCTGTCTGTCCTGAGCATCATCTTGATAGTCAAACACAAGTTGAAGATACGGAGGAAGCATTTTTGATCCGCATCCTGTCTCTGTGATCTGGAGGATCTGGCCTGGGCCTTTCCCTCTCTGCTTCATGTGCTGAACGATTGCATCAGCTTTTGAAGCGCCACCCTCCATCATCGGGAATAGCTCTTTGGCATCCATGCCAAAAGCCATAGCGATTACACTCATGCCGAGTATGGTGGATTCCTTTTCATCAAATCCATCTGGCAGAGAAGCAAGGTCAATTTCCTCAACTCTTGGATCGAGTATGTTTCTGTTACCCGCAACAATTGTTTTCGAGAATCTAGTAAATCCAGCATTGCTCATAGCCCGTTCTGACATCTGAACCGCAAGCTGGATATCTTCTGGATCCAACCCGCCTCCAGTGATCATCAGTTTTCTCGGAGGCCGACTGCCAAGTTTTTCCTGCTTATATGTTGAAATGTCAATCAGGTTCTGTGTTGAGTTGATTGCCCTACTTGCCGCGCAGAATCCAACTCCACACATCCTAACATCCGTAGATGGTTGCTGTGACGCGAACCAAACACGCGAGTAATGAAGCTTGTACATCTTCCCTGAAATATCTTCATACACTACCGGATATTCTGGACTTCCTGTTCTTAAGCATCTGGCGGAGTCCATGTGAGCAATCGAGATTGGCATTCCTGTAAGCGGGCCATCTTTCTTTCCTGGGCCGATAATTTCAGCGAACGCCCCGTTGTCCTGTGTCAGAAGATCCTCAATAAACTTTCCGTAGAACGCAACCCATCCTTCGCCGAATTGAGAACCATTGATGATAACATCCGTGAATTCCTCTGCGGCCTTAACGTGAGTTTTGATTGATTTGTCTTTTGCTTCTACCTTCACCGGAATTGCTGTCATCTTCGCGCACATGTTGAATACAGCACCGGATAGGTGGTCGGATGACTTTGTGAACGATCTAAGCTCCAAGTCACGCCTTCTACTCCACCAGGGCGCAATAATATCATTAACCTTCGCCAGAAGCATCATCAGCGATATCGGAGCGCCGATCATCTGTCCCTGGCTTGCGCTTTGTACGCTGTTCGCTAAAGCCTGTTCCATTACCGTATCATTAGGCATTTGTGTCTCCCAAGTTTATAATTTTCATTCTCAAACCAGTACCAGGGCGAATCGTAGATATTAGATATCTTTCAGCATCAAGCCTATGGAACGTGTTTTTGTTCTCAATATCGGAGATAACATCGCCTTCTTTGTTCCTTTTGCGACGATATCTGCCTTTCTCATCCAGTATACCACTTAGATTCTTGAAATATATGACAGAACTCAAATTATGCAATGCGTATACCCGACTGATACCTAAATCAACCTCATCGGTAAGTGGAGGCATAATCGGAAGCCCATGCTGTCCGAATTCCATTCTCCACTGGTCTTCCGACCTAGCGCCACCATAAGCAACCGGAACTCCGTTTTCGTATTTCAGGATATCCTTGACGTGCTGTTCTATTGCTTTCCCGCCGCCAAGGTATTCTCTGTAGCAGTACAGCTTTCCGGTTCCAGGTTCCTCAGCGTAATACATCGCCGCCGTATGAGATCCACCAAAGTCAACACCAAGATAGCGTCTCCACGATTCCGGTATTTCGAACGGAGGGCAAACATGCTTTGTCGGATCGAATGTATCGTAGATCAAGAATCTGCGTGATGCCTTTCTTCCACGATAAAACATCTGGAATTCTTCATCAGACAGAAGCTCTTTCTGTTCATTGTACTCATCCATCGGAAATGCTGGATTGAGGATCGAGTCAAACTGAACCACAATCGTATCACGCTTTACAGAGTCCGTCACTTCAAGTTCCGCACTACCATGCGTCTCGAATGCCGTGTTTCCTTCCGCAACCGCTGGATCGATCACCTGTTGAGTAAACCATCCAATGTTGTACAGAGTTGTCGTCATGAGCATTCTTCCGCGCTTCAACGCTATTCTTCTTCGTATAGCCTTGTAAGCATCCAGCGAGAACCGATCCTGACCGCATTCATCCAGCCAAGCCGCTTTTGCAGTAGCAGACTCTAACCCGCCGAGTGCATCTGCCGAGCGGAGGATAATTCTCCCCCACATATTATCCGTTGCGCGTTTTGCAAGGAATTTGCCTGTCACCGGATCCGCAAGCTCAATAATCCTATCTCCGCCCCAAAACCGACCAAGCTGAAATATTCCATCAAACACCGCCAGCATACTCGGAAGCATTTTTAGTTTGAACAAATCAAACGAAGCTGTTACCGCAATATAATCTCCAGGCCCACGCTTTTCGTAAACTTCCCTAAGTATCCACCACGGCCCCCAAGATGTTTTGCCAGACTGACTGCCAGCGCTCATCACAACGCTTCTTCGGTCTGCGTCCCAAAGTATGTTCTGCGCCTGATGGAACGGGATCGGCTTAAAATCCTCATCGTGAAGATTCCTATCAGGCCATTTTTTCATTTGTTCTGTATAAAAGGTATGTTCTTTACTCGCTTTGTCCTTCAACAAAGCTACCTTCAACGATATCTGCGCTTCCGGTGTCAAGTAATTTAGTAACGAATTCTTTTCCAAGTTCTTCCTCCGCCTGTTCTCGTGTGACTTTCCCCTGCTTAATCAAGTCTATGATTTCCGAGTGCCAATCACTCACTTCGACCTTCGAGTGAACTGGAGCATAAAGGCCAAACAACATCGCCCTCTGATGCATTATCTTTAAAATACGATCCACGTACTTCACATCGCCTTGTAGAGCCTTCGGCATCAAAGCGGTTTGAAGATCATCGAGCCTGTTCATTTCCAATATGCGCAAGTCATTTGCATTTTCGGACATCTCCTTCTTGATCTTATCAATCTCAAATTTAACATCACGCCAAACATACCGTTCATCATAACTCGGTGGAAGCATTTCGGCCCCGAACCTGCTAACAACTTCGGTAAATATGCTTCTGTAATCTAATCCAGCAGAACGAAGTTGCAGAGCATATCTCCGTCTATCGACAGCCGATATATTTCTTTTGCTCATAGCGCCGTAATTATTGTCAGCCAAAATTATTCTCCAGGGCCAATCCAAACTTTTGTGTACATATTTTGTGTAATTATATCATCTTTTCTCTTTGCCGACTATGCCGGAGATGCTTTGCGAGCCAAAAACAGAGCATTTCTTTGTCCTATTTATAGGACGTTTGTAAAGTAACTCCCCAGTAATACGTATTACTAATCAAACTTTTTCTATATTTAAATATGCGTCACAACGATTCCCTTTCATCACTTCACCTTCGCATTACCGGCTATGCGCCTGATTTCATCTCTACTTCCATATCATTTCCTATCTACATACGCCCTACTTCCTATCCACATGCTATATACATTACAATTTTTCACTCCGATTAGGACGATGATTTTCAAAAATTGAGCTACGTTTCGGAGAGGATCTTTTACATGAGCGCCAAAAATTTAGGTAAACCTAACCTTTTTTTTAGCCCAGCCTAAAACTCAATTTAGGCTCACCTAAAACTCAATTTAGGCTCACCTAAATTTGAATTTAGGCTCACCTAAAAACTAAGTTAGCCTATACTAACTTAATATATTAATATACACTAACTCATTGAGATAGCCTGCATTGAGATGTTTTGTTAGTGCAGACTCCTATGCCCATTTAGGCTATCCTAACTTACTATTTAGCCCAGCCTAAGTATTAAGCCAATTAAGATTAGGCCGACCTAAAACTCATTGCAACGAATCTGCAACGGAACTGCAACACAACTCACTTGACTTAAGACATGACTTAAGCGATAATATATTCACGCCAGCGGTTTGGCTGGCCCAACCAATTTTAGGGAGATTCGAAATGACAGCCGTTTTGATCAGCAAAGACGTTGTTGGTGAAAATCATGGCAACTCAGCCATGACAGCCGTTTTCAACCATGTGACCGCGCTTAATCTGGATCCTGAAACCGAGTTGAATTTGTGGGATTCTGGTTGGACTCTGCTGGCGAAGTCGATTTGCCATGATGCGAAAGGTGGCTGGAATGGCACGTTTAGAACCAGACTCCCCAAAGCAATTAGGGGTGACTCGCAGGATGCGCCAGCCAGCCAGCCAGCCAGCCAGGATGCGCCTAAGACAGCGCCAGCGAAGAAATCATCGGTCGCGGTCGAGTTGTCGCTGTATGATGGTACGGTGCGCTTAAGCGCGGAAAAATGTTTCGCAATCATCGCGGTCGACGGATCCGTCTTCATGTCACCTGGGGCCAGCCCGCTGTTACGGAAGATCGACTCGGCTTTGACCGACATTGTAAAATTCGTCCGCGAAAACGTCCGTCGAGACAATGAATTCGACTTAGGCGGAATTAAGATTTGTGCGCAGGATTCGGAAACCGCTAAGAAAGTCATCCGCCAGCGCCTGTTCGATGCTGGGGAATACGAGACACTGGCGAAGATCGGCAAACTTGAACCCACCGCCAGCCCGTCTTTGGTGGATGCCTGGATCAGCAAATATCATCCACAGTAAGCCAGCCAGCACCAAACTTAACCCCCATCTTAAGATGGGGGTTATTCGCTTTAAGTAGAACGGATAATGTACGAGACAGCCAGCCAGCCAGGTGAGTGATCACTTAGCCAGCCAGCCAGCATGGTCGAGCAGATAGCGTCCTACACTTGATGGTGTAATCGCCAACAGATAACATGCGTCTCGGAACAATAGCGTATGCGGGAATGCGAGTAGGCGCGTATGGTGCAGTATCCACATCGAGATGCGGGGCGGCACGATGACGGTGCTGGCGAGTAGGTGATCGTCGGGAGACGATATGGGCCAGCATAAACTTGTTCAGACATCTGATCTAACGTCATCTGATTGAGATAACGACTCACGCCGGACATCTTAGGCACAACCACCATCAAGATACGACGATAGCGCTACACGCTGGAATGCAGAGGCAATATGGGATCTTCGTTTAGCCAGCTACTAAGTCCCGCTGGCGAGTGATAGGCGTTACCTATCAGCGTCTCCGATACAGGCCAGCACGAGCGACTGCGGATGGATGAGCGAGCGTGGGTACAAACCACAGCACTCACCAGATCCGTTCCATGCCGGAGATGGGTTGTGTGATTGTCTTACTGGATATCAGGATCTTGTCTTGATATCCGGTGCGGTTTACACAACCATATTCTTAGACCAGGGAGATACATGATGCGTAAAGTAGTGTTCGTCTTAGTTGTGGCTGTTCTGCTCATTGCGCGGCCCGTCAATGCTGGCTTACCGACGATATGTGTAGCCAACGAAGATGATTGGTGCGAGCAGATGCAGGGTGGTGATGAGTATTGGGAAACTGCGGATGAGAGTTTCCTGAATGCGATTGCGCTCAACGGGTACGAAGATGAGCGTGGTGGTCGCTGGATGATGAGCGACTCCGATGGGGATGGGGATGCGGATCTGATCGAGAGTGATGAAGTGTGTACGAACTCGTACATGGCGATGGGTGATCAAACCAAGATGCTCATCGGTCAGGCGATCAACGTCCACATGAGCGGGAAATGGTTCTGCGGGTACTTCGAAAGACAGGCAGTTTATATGCCGATGATGATCAACGACTAAGTGGTCTGCATCCTGATCAGGTAGAGATATCTGATCAGGCTATAGCTCACTTGGGCTATAACCAACCAACCAGATAAAGGGAGATGTACAATGGAATTCAACAGTAACTCAGTATGGATCGGCGAGTTTCTCGGCAACAACGATGTTTGGCATTGGATCGTCTTTGACAAAGAACGGGATGATCTCATCAACCGCAACACTGTTGACAACAATCTCGGTTATGATGGTCAGCCGATCAGGGTGAGCGATGCGATGAAACTCACCGGACTATCCGCCGAGCAGATCATCGAGAAATGCTATCCTGGTAAAACTCCAGGCGATATGCCAGGGCATTATTACTTACGGATGTACGCGGGAGAGGGAACGGGCATCTTCCATCGTGGCAAAGTGGCTCACGAATACAGGATGATGCACTCGCCAGCGGGTGTCGAGATCGTGGTCACAACTCATGGGGCATTCCCCATTTACCCATACGAGACGATGTTCGACTCTAGCGCAGATGCATGGGACTTCCTGAGCAAGCATCTGGACGATCTTAACGCGCTGGCGTTGCCAGCCGCGAGTTAGGGAATAGCTTGCTGATCACCAGGGCAACTTGGTGGTCGGCGGGGAGTTCATAACTCTAAACCAACCAACAGGAGACAGCAATGAACAAGAAAACCTATGTAGTAAGATGCAGGGAACCAATTGCCATCGAGATGGCTCGATATGAGGGCAATACGATCATCAGCAAGCGCGATGAACTCATCGATCCAAGGATCCCGATCCCCGCGTACAACACTTGGGAGTTCAAGATTAGCGGATCCCCGAATGCGAGACGCTGGATGAGCTTTGGCGTGTTCATGAACCAAGCCAAGGTGAGATTGGTGGACACCAAAACGGGCGAGATATACATCGAGAAAGGCGAATGGGTTGACTCCGAGACAGGCAAATTATACGCCAGAAACTCGGAAGTGAGCGAGGACAAAGCGTTATCATTCCCGCTTAAGAACAGCTTCCGGTAATTCAAAATCGAGATGCAGACTCAGCCACAATCTGCATCTCCCATAACTCACATGCGCTACTCAACCAGGGCGGATAGGGTAGCGCATGAGCGTTATGGCAATCTTGCCATATCAACCAACCAAGATAAGGAGATATACAATGTACGAAATCTTTTGCGCGAGAATGTACCTATCTTTGAAATCTGCATGGATCCATGCTTTCGGAGACAACGATGGAACGATTGGTACTCTCGATAGAAAAGTGGGCGACCAGATCCGCAGAGTTGGCGACAAATTCGAGATATGCGACTGCGAAGAACGTGTCAACATCGAGTTATATGCGGATGGAAACTCGTTCAATGCTCGGCACGATACAACCGAGACATTCGTCAATCCGAAAGTTCTGATGGGGATCGTTGAGCGGGCGCTGGATCTCATCGGTGATAACCAGCGCGAGATGTTTGACCTATAGTTGCTGATCGCTTGCTGGACATCAGCCTTCGAGTTGGTGTCCGGCGGGGAGTTAGCAACTCGGCTAATTCTTAACCCAACCACTTAAGGAGTAATACAATGCGCAACAATAGCCCTATCTCGGAAGCGTACAAATCAGAACGAAGATATAATTCTATGCTTTCACGCATGGAGTTCGTTATCTTCATCCTGGCTGTATTGATAATCTCATACATTATCATGCTCGGCATCAATCCACTCACCATCATCGGGAATGAGTTGGAACGGATAGCGCCGATGCCTTGGGAGTACGCGAACATCGCTCGATGGATCCTGGCTCTGTGCGGTAACTAGATACACCAAAACTCATGCCCTGTACTCGATGTGGTATAGGGCGAGCGTTGTGGTATATCCCACAAAATACAATAAAGGAGATCAGAATGGATAAGAAAGTGTACACGCTGGACATCGGCATGAGTTACAAAGAAAGTGACTTTATGCCCAGGATGATGAGCAACAGTGAACTCTCGGATGCGATCAGGGATCTCGTCTGCGTCGGCATTGACTTGCATACGCACGTCAACTTCTATCTTGCTCGCGGCATGATCCATGACTGCGGAGTTGTCATATCGTTCTTTAACGAGACTAACTGCAATTGCGGATGCGAGCTTGATTTATCCGAGTATGATCCCATCATCGTAAAGACGTACTACGGAAGGCCAGAGTACATCGCAACGCTTGAACGCGAGTTCCTGTGCAATAACGTAAACCGTCTCGCCGAGATGCTGGATATCGATATCGCCTATATGGAAGTTCAGGGCTATGAGTTTCACGGCATCAAGTTTGGCCTGAATTACTCGAAACAGTAATTCACAACTCCCGCCTCACTAGAGTAAAATTTAGTGAGGCGGGATCACCTTACTGCAAAAACCAAGATCCTCAGTTTACCAACTCTGTATTGACAAAATGACCATAATGTAGTACACTTGTTCTTCAATTGAATATTGTGTCGATCTTAGATAGGGATGCTCAACCTTTCGTCTCCCTGGTTGGTTGAAGTTTTCCGTTGAGCATCCCTATGTGAGATCGATAGAATCTCACTACCAACTATTCTTGGGTGGCGACCAACGCCAGGAGATTTGAAATGTCTGAGAAAATGGAAAAACGTGTAGAGATCGAACTCGATCAGGTATGCGGTGAGAAACGCGGCCTGGAAGCGTGTGTCGCTGTGCGAGATCACGTCCTGGGTGTCTTGAAGCTGTCGGACAAAGATGCGTTAACTCGCGTCTATTACATCAAGTCCGGCTTGGACACGGGCCAGTGGAACGCTCCGGCGAGCATGACGGTGGAAGGAAAGACCATCAACGGTGGCTTCCGCACCCGTCTCGCATCCGCGCTCAAAGGCCACACGGCTGATGAAGTCAAGGCCGCTCGTGGTATCGCGCCAGCATCCGGTGAGACGACGATGAGCAAGACGACTGTTCGCCCGATGCGCGGTGTGAAAGTCGGCATCCGCTTGATCATGGACGAGAATGAGGGCCAGATCGTGTTCCAGGGCGAGCATGTGGACGCTCACTGGACAAGCAAGCAGGGACTCGTCTTCGATGATCTCCAGACGCTGAAAACGTTCTCCAACGCCTTCTTGCAGTTCGCTGGCTTTCCCCGCGCATTCGTGCTTGGCGCGCCAGAGTATGACGAAGATGGCAATCCGGTTGTGAGCGGCTGGAAGTTCGGCGGGATCGCTTCGACCAAAGATGAATACACGGATGCGTTGAAAGACATTCTGGCCCAGGCACTCGCGGCCCAGAATTGGGAAGTCTTGGGCCAGGGCAAAGGTCTGATGGATGGCTCGATCAAGGCCGAGAAAACTGGAGCGAGCATCAAGGATGCGTTCGTGGATCGCTTCTTCCCAATGCCAGAACCCGCTCCCGCTCCTGTCATCAGCCAGCCCACCGAGACGGTGGATGTCGAGATGATCAAGGAAGCCGAAGCCGCTGGTCGCATCGTTCAGCAGTAAGATAACAAGCGCGTAAATGGTTAGGGCGAGCCGAGATGCTCGCCTTAATCCTAATGCCCATTAGCTTCCGAGTTAGTGGGCATTATGATTTGACTCTAACCAACCAAAAAGGAGACGAAAATGTACTACCAGTATGCTTTGTGCTACGAGTACGGCCCGAATGTAGGCGTGAGCAACTTCCACGTTGGTCGCGTCTTTGATGGCCCTGAACTCACCCATGTCTGCAAGCAACTCGAAAAACACGGATTTGAAAGCAACGAATTCCTCATGTTCTTCGAGTCCAACGATGAAGAAAACGTTCAGATCAATCTGGACAGCGAGTATTGGGTTGGGGATAAGGCGCTCGACCTGCTTAAGAAATTAGGAATGAGCGGTCTTGACTTCGAAACCTATACGCGGATCCACTCAACCATCGAAGTTATGAGCGCAGTCAGCCCAGGCATTTATCCTGAGTACAACCAGAAAATTGCGCTTAAGATACTCAGCCTGTTTGGTGGAAGATACGACAACTTGAGGAAGCTCGGACATCTCGCGTTTATCGCGTGGCTCGACAGGGCCAAACTCTAATTACCTTATGCTGGCTACCGAGTATCACCGGATATTCGGTAGCTGAGATAAGGCAATTTTGCTTTATCCTACCAACCAAATAGGAGAGTGAAATGGACGAGAAACAACGGAAAGTGCTGGTCGATGCTTTGCATAAAGCGTCCGAAGCGTTCAAGGATCTTGACGAAGCCGACACGCATGAGATCAGGGCGGCTTTGTGGATGATTGGATCCGCCAGCCAGATTCTCAAGGGCCAGATCACGGACGCTCATCGGTTCGCTGGCAGAGCGGTAGGTGAACTCAAACTGGCTATGTACAGGGAAGCGGGATTTGACGCGATCCGCAATCTCAAGCATCTCGAAAAAGGAACTCTGGTTGTCATCGAGTACAAATATAACGAGTACGAATGCGTTGTCGAGACAGCCGACAATTGGGGAACACCAGAGAAACCGGACTGGTACATCGAGTGTCGCGACAGAGACGGAGGCAACTTCCGAAGCTACAAACAATGCTACGATGGTGGCTCGGTTCGGTTGCTCGTCGAATAATCTTACGTATCCTGTTCGGCAAGTTTCTTGCTGGACAGGCTAGATGAGATTATTCATCTACCAACCAAGACAAGGAGGCTTATGGAATATCCTGTTTGTAAGCATGGCAACACGCTCGTCAATCCAAGCGGCTATCTTTGCTGTGATGCATGTTATCAAGCATTCTGCGAAGAAAGCAACAGGCGTTGGATTGAGTTGCAAAAAGAGATCAGACTCGCATACGCTGGCATCAAGAAATCGTATGCGAAGTATGTCTCGGTGTGTGGTGATCCGGTTCAGAAAGACTATCCATAGGAGCGAAATGGTAAACAATAGAGTTTGGCCCAGAGTTGTATTCTTGGTTCTCTTGATCATCGTGCTGTTTCTCATCATGGCACAGACTCATCGAGCGGGAGGCCAGGACGAAAGCGGATCCGCGATCTTCATTCCGGTAGCCATGAGCGGTGGGAAGTGCTACTCCGATGGTCTGCATGTGCTTTGCGTGGACTATGGGAAAATGAAAGATGAAGTGGTCTGCGGAAAGAGCGTGATCACCGTCTTGAATTCAACCACGAGCGGCTACATCACCAAAGCCGCAACGCTCACCGAAGTCGGTGGTACGCAGGTTCTTACCAAGGTATCCGTGATCGAAATCTCACCAGCGAACGTGTGCGAGATCATCGATGGAGATTATCAGTATTTCATCTATCGATTATCCACGAAGACACGGATAACTCGATACCAATAATCAGATGCGAGCGTGACCGCATGGTCACGCTCGCTCTCGCATGAATATGCAAAGTTGATCATATTCGTGTGAGAATATTCTCACAAATCAACTATAATGGATAAGGAGCATAAAATGAATTTGATCGCCAAGATAATACAGGACGTGAGCAATAACTCGATCAGCGCCAAAACA
>Ga0208980_10000141_pt1 | contig 35880 bp, 34 predicted proteins | sample WetSurMetagenome_3_FD_187993 | JGI IMG/M metagenome (GOLD analysis project Ga0208980, IMG submission 187993) | Wetland microbial communities from Twitchell Island in the Sacramento Delta, sample from surface sediment Aug2011 Site A1 Bulk (version 2) | ecosystem: Environmental > Aquatic > Marine...
AAGAAATATAATAAATCTTCAAGTGTATTCAATCCCAGGGATTTGAACATGGAGGCTTTGGCTGGGCCTACCCCCTGAACAACAGTTAGGGGGGCATCCAGTCCGGCTGCATTCTGGGGGCTGGGGGAAGGAGGAGATTCGCGAAAAGAGGGTCGATTTTCCTCTTTTTGGGCTGGAACTTCAACAACCTGCGGAAGATCGGATCTATCAATTTGCTTATCCACCATTTGCACCGGGTCGGTCTTTCCTGAAGGTGTACCAGTGTTCCTGTTGAGTAGGTCCAACATTTCTTGAATTGCCTGCGGGCGCCCTTCAACTGGCAAGCTGGAGTAAGTCAACAGCTTTTTGGAAATCGATTCCCGCAACTCGTCGGTGACGCCATAAAGCTGGGCATCTTGCTGCCAGACAGGGTCGATCTTATCCAGTCCACCAACAATGGCACGGTTATCGTAATTTCGTTTGATCTCAAGGTTGAGGAACTTGCGCAGGTTTTCGATGGGGGCAGGCATGTTAGTATTTTACCGTAGGTGAATACTTGGTTTTATAAAGGAAAGTTCTATTCTGAAATAAACAAACCCATGAAACCAGGTCCGAAAATAGCTGCCAGATAGGCGTTTAAGGGATGCTCACTGAAGGGTACCCGAGGGAAGGACTCCTCGCAGAATTGCTTGAGAAAGCGGATCTCAGCCTGTGGGACTAATCCGCCGTGCACGAACGAGATGTGTTTCAATTTATCGAATTCATCCAGGAACTCCTGGAAGGATTCAATGGCAAGGTGATAATTGCGAACTTTGTTCAAGGGAGTAAATTTTCCATCCTCCAGAACAAACAGCGGGTATAAATTGTAAAATTCGCTGATCACTGCCTGAGGACGGTCAATAATCCCTGCATGAAATAGATAATTCAAAGAAGGGGTGCAGAGAATATTGTAGATATGCGGGATTGATTTTCGGATCTCCCGCTCCAAGTCCGCTGCGGATACCCCGGATTCAACTGCCCGGGAAGCTTTTTCCACTAGAAATCCTTGCCCTATGGAAATCGTCTGGGAATCGATAAGAAAAATTCGGGCGCTACCACTGAAACTGCGTATTGCTTTTTCGATTTCCTGAAATGTTGGATTCAATTGACTGGAAAGAGTCAAAATGAGAATTTCATTGTATTTTTTGTTTAATGAAGTTAATAAATTCTGGATATTTTCATGTGTAGGGGGAAGAATTCCTGGCGGGGGTTCATCCAGTAAAGAAGGAGGAGGTGCATTGACTTTCAGCTCGGGGGAATCGTCAAGGATCCTTCCGTTCGTTTGGATGGGCAGGTCTAAAAAATGGATGTTGTCTTTACCAGGGAAAACGGGATACGGGAATTGCGCAGTACTATCCGTGATGATGCAGATGGAATTCATCTATCATTCAACGGAAATAATGAATTGATAAAAAGGTTGACCGCCTTCGTGAATTTCCAGTTCCTGTTTTGGGTATTTACTTCGAATCAGGTCAGCGATCTCGTTCACTTTTGGGCGATCAATATTCGCCCCATAAAAAATTGTGATCCGTTCCCGTTCGGTTGTGCCCGCGCAACTCAGGAATTCGAAACAGGCATCTTCGAGGTTGGTGGTGGATTCAATAAGTTGACCGTTGTGCAATACGATAACTTCGCCTTCCTTCACATCCACGTTGTTAATTTGCACAGTACGGGTTGCAGTGGTGATTTCGCCGGTTTCAATATCCGTCAGGGATTCATCCATTTGTTTTTCAATTGAATCCAGGTCCCCATCTGGGTCTAAACGTAGTATGGCAGATAAGCCCTGGGGAACATTCTTGCTGCGAATGACCCTCACAGACTTGACCGTCATCGAGGCTGCGGATTGCGCAGCCAGGATAATATTCTTGTTATTCGGTAGGATAATGATCTTATCGGTGGGTAGGTTCTCGAACGAGCGCAGGATCTCCTCGGTGCTTGGGTTCATTGTCTGACCGCCTTGAACAACGGCAGCAGCCCCAAGGCTGGCGAAAATTCGCGATATTCCATCACCAGGTGAGATTGCCACAACGGCGATCTGGCCTGGCTGGATTTCAGCGACCTCCAGACCTTTTCCATCTGCGCCGATCCCACCAGTTTGTTCGATCAGGTTTTCCATTGCAACTTTGGTGATGGTGCCAAATTTCATGGTGTAGTCGATGGGGTCATAGCGACGGTCGGTTTCGACATGGATGTGCATACGATACATCCCTTCACCTTCACCCACTTGAATGGACGTGCCTATTTCGGTCAGCCCTTCGTAGAAATTGTGCAGGTCAAGGTTCCCTTCGGGTTTGAAATCGACCACAACTTCGTAATCCTGCCCTTCTTCAACGCTTTCCTTGACGTTCTGCAATTTCATGCCTTCGATAGGCTGAACCATCACGAGCGGTGTCTCCAGCGAGAATCCCTTTGAGGAGCGCAGCATTCCCTCTAGGATTATATAGAGTCCCTTACCGCCGGAATCCACTACACCTGCCTGTTTTAAGATGGGTAGCAATTCGGGAGTACGCCGAACCGATTCGTTGGCAGCTTCGACGACAGTTTCCAGCACTTTCATAAGGTCATTCGATTCAAAAGCAGCTTCTTCAGCGGCGGCAGCCATATCTTTCGCAACTGTCAGGATGGTTCCCTCCACGGGGCGCACAACGCCTTTGTAAGCAGTGTTTTTTGCTTCGACCAATCCTTTTACGAATAGGTCGGCGTCCATCGTTTCGAGGTTGTCCATCGCGCGGGCGAATCCGCGCCAGATCTGGGAAAGGATGACTCCTGAATTTCCGCGCGCTCCTAATAGAGCCCCCTGAGCCAGGTCGTGGGCGATCCGCCCGATCCGGGTTTCATCCGATTCAGCAATCTCGTTATAAGCGGATTGCATGGTGAGGAGCATGTTCGTTCCCGTGTCGCCATCCGGTACCGGGAAGACATTCAAGGAATTGATCATCTGCTGGTTGGTACGCAGCCAGGTAAGGCTGGCTTGCACCAGGGATTTGAATTCCTGCCCATCAATCGAATGAATCACCTGGAAATGGATATCCTGATTCTGGTCCTGCGGATTTTCTGCCATGTTCGAAAAACTCCTAAGGTAATTAATCGGTGTAGCTTATCCTCAAGCCGCGAACATGGACATTTACTTGTGACACCGTCAAACCGGTTGATTTTTCAACCTGGTATTTGATGTTCTCTGAAACGCTGTTGGCAACAGATTGGACACGAGTCCCATATTCGATGATCACGAAGATATCGATGATCAGATTTTCATTTTCAAATTCGATATTGACGCCCAGGGTGGGGTCTTTGACCAAAACTTTGGCTATCCCATTGACGACATTTTTACCGCTAATCCCAACCACACCGTAGGATTCCAGAGCGGATTCGCTTGCGATGGTCGCGAGCGCATAGTGAGACATATATATATTTCCCAGGGATTTATTTAGCTCGGCCATTTTCCATCCTTCTTATTAAACGATATTCCTTGAAAATAGTTACGTTGTGTGGTAAACTTCTGCGCTGTTAAATCTTATTCAAAAGCGGTTAAGTTTAGTGCAAGAGAGGATATTTTGCAATGGCAAAGTGCGAGAGTTGCGGAAAAACAACCACCTTTGGTCATAACCGGAGTTTTTCCCTCCGTTCCACCAATCGGAAGTTCCGTCCCAATCTTCAGAAAGTCTCCATGATGGTGCAGGGTCGCAAGGTTCAGAAAACACTTTGCGCAAAGTGCATCCGCTCTCTTTCCAAGAGCGAATAATCCAACCAGGAACAAAAAAAGCGGCCTGTCCGCTTTTTTTATTTAATTGCCTCTCTTAATTCCTTCACTCCAGCCAGGATACCCCCGGGATGGTTGAAAATCGAATTTCCGGCAACAAAATCCCTGGCGCCAGCCTGAAAACAGGCGGGCGCGGTCTGTGAGGAGATACCGCCATCCACCTGGATTAATTTCTTATCCCCACGCGATTCCAATTTATCCCTAAGTGAAGAAATTTTTGGCAGGGTTTCATCCATGAAATTTTGCCCGCCAAATCCTGGATGTACTGTCATGAGAAGAAAGAAATCTGCAAAGGCGATACTGCCTCCGATAGCTTGAAGCGGAGTTTCAGGGTTGATCACAAGGCCGGCTGTGCACCCCATTTTCTGGATCCTTTGCAGCGTATCGTTGACGATTGGATTTTGCTCAATGTGGATGCTGATGCGATTCGCGCCAGCTTCCTGAAAGGCTTCGATATATTTTTCGGGGTTAATAATCATTAGGTGCACATCGAGAGGCAGATTCGTGACCTTGCGGCAGGTCTCGACGATCAACGGTCCCATTGAGATATTCGGCACGAATACGCCGTCCATGACATCGATATGAATATGATCAACTCCCGCGGATTCAGCCGCCAGGATATCCTTTTCCAGATGCCGGAAATCCGCAGCCAGGATCGAAGCCGAGATCAGGGAGATAGGTTGAGCTTCAATCATTGAAATACATTTCCGTAACGAAGGATAATGTAAATCCAAAATGGGATCAATCCCCCTACAAGGAAAAGGGCAGCGAATGCCAGTCCGATCGTGCGCCAATCCAATTGCCCGGTGGCTGCTGCATCCCATTCAGATTCGTTGGAGTTCGGTTCGTAGAGGGAAAAAGGCGTGGGAATTTTCGCCTGATCGCAGAAAGACTGTAGTACCCTGCCAAATTGATCCCCATTTCGATACCGCGATGCGGGGTTTTTTGATAGCGTCCTCAGGATGATTTTCTGCAGCGCTTCGGGTATTTCGGAGTCGAGATATCTTGGGGGGAGGGGCGGAGCATCACGGTGCATCACCGCCAGCTCGGAAACATCCTCTGAATAGAATGGGGTCTGACCGGTGAGGGCTTCATAAAGGACAACACCGAGGGAGTAGACATCCGAAGCGGGCGAAGGCGCCAGCCCCGCGGCTTGCTCAGGTGAGAAATAAAGTGGCGACCCCCAGACGATCTCGCTGGTTTCATCCGGGCTGATCGTCGATAAAAGGCGGGCGATACCAAAATCTGTGACCTTGACGCGTTTATCGCGAGTGACGATGAGGTTGTGCGGTTTGACATCGCAGTGAACCAACCCAGCACGATGTGCGTAACCGATACCTGCGCAAGCCTGCAAGACAATCGGCAATGCCTCCCGGATGGATAATTTCCTCTTTTCCAGAATGATGGATTTCAAGTCCTCACCCTGGATGTATTCCATTACCAGGTATGGGCTGCCATCATCGAAACCAAAATCGTGGACGGTGACGATATTCGCATGGGATAAATTGGCCGCGGCTTTCGCTTCAAAAATGAACCGGGATTTAAAAGATTCGTCGTAAGAATAGTCGTTCCCCAGAATCTTGACTGCAACTTGACGGTCCAGGGTCTCATCCCAGGCAAGGAAAATATCTGCCATGCCCCCGTGACCGATCAGATCAATTACCCGGTAACGACCGCCAATGATCTTCGCGTTATCATCATTGGATGACATAAAAAAAATTATAACATGCCCGTTTTTGCCGCTTTCATCCTATAATTACATCTTCTGGAGGTCTGAATAAACAAACTTTTCTCCATTTTGATCAGCATCCTGGTTGTTGCCGGTTTATTTATTGGGCTGGGTGTGTTGGTGCATTTGATATTTCCACCAGGCGTGGCGGTTCGCGCGCCAGCCCCGGAGATGAATATTATCCTGGCGCCTTCAGCAACTTCGGAAGCTGAAGGCAGCGAAATGACCAAAACTCCCTCGCCTGGCAATTCGGTGGAAATCAACGGGATCTTGGTTGGGGTATATGTTCAGGTTACCGGTACAGGCGGGACCGGTCTTCGACTGCGGTCAGATCCGGGATCAAGCGCCCACACAGAAGCGGTCGCTACCGAGAATGAAGTATTTTTGGTGGTGGGCGGTCCGCAGGAATTGGACGGGCACATTTGGTGGAGGCTGGAAGCTCCTTACGATTCGGCGCGGAGTGGCTGGGCGGCGGCGGATTATCTTTCTCCTGTCATCACACCTACACCCGGCTGATGCAGAAAAATTGAATCCCGGAGAGCTTTCAAGACTGTAACTTGCCAAGGCTTGGGGGTTTGCATATAATCATTACATCAGGTCTTCCCTGAAGGCTTTATTATATTAATATACCGGTAACTTTTGGAGGGAAACACTGGACCACAATCAAGGCACACAGAATTTCAGCGAGGCCACTCAGCCCATCCAACAGCTTCAGGGCGGATATGTCCTGGTTGATCGTTATGCCATTCAGGAAGTAATCGGTGTTGGGGGGATGGGTTCGGTGTATCGCGCCCGGGATCTACATTTTCCCAACGTGATCAAACTGGTGGCGGTGAAGGAGATGATCAACTCCGCACCCGACCCGTTGATCCGCAAGACGATCGTGCAAAACTTCGAGCGCGAAGCTAACATTCTTGTTACGCTTGCTCACCCTTCGATACCCAAGATTTTTGATTATTTCACATTTGATGATAAGTCCTACCTGGTGATCGAATATGTGCATGGTAAGGACCTGGAAGCCATGCTCTCGGAGATCACCGGTTTTATGCCGGAAGATCAGGTCATCGCCTGGGCGATCGAGCTATGCGACGTTGTTCAATACCTGCACAGCCACAAACCGGAACCGATCGTCTTTCGGGATATGAAACCTTCCAACATCATGGTGAACCAGCAAAACCATATCATGTTGGTCGACTTTGGGATCGCGAAGGTCTTTAAACAGGGGCAAAAGGGCACCATGATTGGCACGGAAGGATATTCCCCCCCGGAGCAATATCGCGGAGAAGCCACTCCGATTGTGGATATTTACTCGCTTGGGGCCACACTGCACCATTTGTTGACTCATAGAGACCCGCGGCTGGAGGCGCCATTTACTTTCAACGAGCGTCCTATCCGAAAAACAAATCCGTCTGTCTCGCCGGAGCTGGAAGCCGTTGTAGAAACAGCGCTGCAATATAACCCCGAGGATCGTTTTCAATCCATGGAGGCAATGAAGGAAGCACTGATGGGTGCGGCGAAGAAAACCGGCGCGCTCACGCGTATCGCCATTGGCGCAACAACCCCGATTGTATCCGAACAGGCGGTCAAACCGCTTTGGACTTTCAAGACAGAGGATGAAATCCGAGGTTCACCCGCTTTCGATAACGGGAATGTGTATGTTGGCGCGTACGATAACAACCTTTACGCGATCAACGCATCCGAAGGCAAATTCCTGTGGAAATTTCCCTCCGAAGGCGGAATTGTGGGGAAACCGACGGTGAATGATGGCGTGGTTTATTTCGGTTCCGAAGATCAACGACTTTATGCTGTCTCGGCCCGAACCGGGAAACAAGCCTGGAGCTATTATACCGAGGCACCCATCCGATGTTCACCGAAAGTGGCAGAAGGGCATATCTTTGTAGGCTCCGATGACGGCTCGCTAACCGCCGTGAATATTCTCTCGAATCGGAAGACCTGGGCTTTGGATGCCGGCGGGCCGATCCGTTCCTCGCCATATATCACGCAGGATTCGATCTATTTCGGTTGTGAGACTGGCGATTTTTTCTGTGTGGATTTTCACGGCCAGACCAAATGGCGATTCAAGGCCAAACGAGGAATAACTTCCTCCCCAATTATCAACCAGGGTCTTGTTTATTTTGCCTCGATTGATTCCTTGTTCTACGCGCTGGATGCAAAAGCTGGCTGGGTAATTTGGCGCTTCCGCATGGGCAAGGGTTCGGTTTCCTCTCCGTGTGTGGCTGACAACCTGGTTTTCATCGGTTCGGCTGATGGATTTATCTACTGTATGGATGGAACGAACGCCCGCGAGATTTGGCGCTTTAAAACCGAGCACCAGGTGAGCGGTTCTCCGGTTGTGTATAAAGATGCAATTTATTGTGGATCTGCGGATGGGAACCTCTATTGCATCGAATTCCGCACCGGGCGGCTGCGCTGGAAATTCGCCACCCAGGGACCTATCACCGGCACACCGGTGGTCTGTAATGATGTGATTTACATTGGCAGCGCAGATCATATCCTCTACGCGTTGATGACCTGAGAGGGAAGGAATGTGATGAATGGCTAAATCTTTCGAGGAACTCGTCAACAAGATTTTTGGCAAAAAGCGACAATTCCATTCCGATGTGCAAACTGCGCCGCTTTCGGAGGACCAGCTCAAAGCGGTCAGTTCTTCCTCGGTGACTCTGAAACCCATCCAATTGATGGTTGGCACTGCACAATCGGTGGGGAAGCAGCGCGAGCACAACGAGGATTCGATCTTCGCGCTCAATTCAATCCTGGCGGATGGAAACATCGAGCTTCCGTTTGGGATCTTCATAGTTGCCGATGGCATGGGTGGACATATGCATGGGGAGGTTGCTAGCGGGGTGGCGATCCGGGCATTCTCGCAATTTGTGCTTTCCAAGTTATATATGCCATTTCTGGGTATTGTCCCGCAGTCCCCGTCGGAAAGCTTGCAGGAGATGATGGAGAAGGGAATGGAGGAAGCCCAGCAGGCTGTGGTCAAACGTGCGCCTGGCGGGGGTACCACCCTGACAGCGACGCTGATTCTGGGTGAACAGGTGACCGTGGCGCATGTGGGGGATACCCGGGCATATTTCCTCTATCCGGATGGCAGGATGCATGCAATCACCCAGGATCATTCCCTGGTGCACCGCCTGGTGGAGCTGGGACAGATCAACGAAGACGAGGCTTCCAACCATCCGCAGCGTAACGTTCTTTACCGGGCGATCGGGCAGGCTGAGCCATATCGCCCGGATATCGATACTTTCCAGATTCCGCATCCAGGGTCACTTCTCATCTGCAGCGATGGGCTGTGGGGTGTAGTTCCAGAGGCCGATATCTTCAGGATCATTAAAAATTCACCGAACCCTTCGATCGCCTGCCATGAATTGACCAAAGCGGCCAATGCAGCTGGCGGGCCGGATAATATCAGTGCGGTGCTGGTGCAAATTTTGACTTAATGAAAAGGTAGAATGGGATCAGATTTTTACAGTCTATTAGGCTTACCGCAGGATGCATCCGCCGAAGAAATCCGGACAGCATATTTTGAAGCTGCCCGTAAGTTGCATCCAGACGCGAACCCGGATCCAGGCGCGAAGGAACAATTTCTGCTGATCCAGGAAGCCTACGATACCCTCAGCAACGAAATAAAAAGGCAAAAATACGATTCAACCCTTCCGGCGCAGAAAATTGGTCCGGAAGTATCCATCAAGGCGAAATACAGCCGGAGCGCCATCCCGATGCTGGCTGAAAAGCAAATGCTGTACGTGCTCTTGGATGTCAACTGCACTGCCAAATTTGACCCCACGCGCTATCCACCCATTAACATTTGCATCGTTATCGATAAATCCACTTCCATGGCTGGAACCCGGATGGATATCGTCAAGACCAACACCATTAATCTGATCCGGCAGCTCCGACCAGACGACCTGGTTTCGGTTGTGGCATTCAGCGATAAAGCCGAGACGGTTGTACAGCCAACCCATGCTTCCGATATAAATCGATATGAAAGCAAGATACACGCCATTCGCTGCTCCGGCGCCACCGAGATCTTTCAGGGTTTGGAAGCCGGGATCAGCGCCCTCAAAAATGGATCTCTATCTTCCTCCGTGAAGCAATTGGTCCTAATCACTGATGGGCAGACGTATGGCGATGAGCAAGCCTGTTATGATCTGGCAGCCAAGTGCGCGGAAGAGGGAATAACCATTCATGCGCTGGGGGTCGGTCATGAATGGAATGATGTCTTTCTTGATAAGCTGGCCAGTTCCAGCGGCGGGAACGCAAATTTCATCTCCAATCCGAAGGACCTTTCCAGGTTCTTCGATCAGCGGCTAAGTGCAATCGTGAGGGTTTACGCGCACAATGTCACTTATGATTTCACTGGCGATGCAGAGGTGGAGTTGGTATACGCCTTTCGTCTTTCTCCGGATATAACGCCGCTTGACCCAGGGTCGCCCATAAATATGGGCAGCATTTGTTATGATAATAATCTTTCTGTTTTACTGGAATTTGCGATAAGCCCGTTATCCGTAAATAAGGAACAATTGACGCTTACCAAGGGTAAGGTCAAGATGGAAATCCCGACTAAAGCGGTGGGAATCGAGCGGCTGCCAATTGAACTAAAAAAAGATGTTGCTCCAAATTTGGACAAAGAATCCCCACCTATTGCTATAATAGAAGCAATGGCCCGGTTAACACTTTACCGGATGCACGAAAATGCGCGTAAGGAAGTAGATGGGGGGGATATCGACAAAGCCACCCAACACCTCCATCATCTCGCCACGCACTTGCTTGCTGACGGTAACCGTGAACTGGCACACACTGTTCTTATGGAAGCTGAACATATTCACCAGAGCCACCGGTTCAGCGAGGAAGGCAACAAGCGAATTAAATACGGGACCAGAGCCCTATTGTTAAACCAAGGATCGGAGCATAATACGCCATGATCATTTGTCCCAATTGCCAGCATGAAGAACCCCCGGGCGCGCTCTTTTGCAGCGAATGCGGTGCCAGGTTGATCCTTCAGGAAAACCTGACCACGCAGCAGATCAAAAAAACGCCTTCGGATATTCTGACCCAGCAACCGGTACTTCCCCCGCAACCCCCGATGGATATCAAGCCAGGGGAGGAGGGCGCGCTGGTTTCACTTCACCTTGTGGAGAGCGGTCAGGTGATCCATTTGAAAGGTCGGACAGAATTTACCCTGGGGAGGGTATCGGAGGGACAGCCTATCCTGCCAGATATTGATCTATCGGCATTCAATGCTTACGCCCAGGGAGTTTCTCGCCTGCATGTTGCCATCAAAATTGTGAACCAGGGGGTTGTGGTCACGGATCTAGGGTCCTCAAATGGGACGCGGGTTAATGGTCAAAAGATCGTCCCACATGTGGATTACCCGATCAATCATGGCGATATTCTTGCCGTCGGAAAGCTGAAGATCCAGGTTCTGATCCACAAGTAGGTCATTTATGGTCACAGTCATTATTCATGTATCAAACGAAGACCCGGTGTTGGGGGAATTGGATAATTTACCCTCCCCAATCGACAATCTCGTTGCCTTGAAAAACCCTCGCAAAAAGGATGGCAAGGATATCAAAACATTGGAATCCAATGTAAGCATTGTGATCTATCCCATCGCAAAAGTTAACTATATTGAAGTTGTATCATCTGAATCTGAAGAGCAAATTATCACCTTCGTCCGCGAGTAAAACATATGGTTGAGGATAATTTCAGGAACCGCATGGTCCTGGTTGTGGATGATGAAGAGAGGATGGTGCGGTTTATTCGGTTAAACCTGGAACACGACGGTTTCCAGGTCTTCGAAGCTGACAAAGGCATGAAGGCCGTGAATTTAATCCGGGAGAAGCTGCCGGATATTGTGTTGCTGGATGTTATGCTCCCGGATTTGGATGGCTATGAAGTGCTAAAGTTGATCCGTCAGCATAATTCCACGCCTGTGATCATGCTGACCGCCCGCGGCGAGGAAGATGACCGAATCAAAGGGCTGGAGTTAGGCGCGGATGATTACATCACCAAACCATTCAGTCCAAGGGAATTGGTCAGCCGAATCAAAGCTGTGCTACGGAGATCCGAATCCAGCGGGATCGCCTCCAAGGAAGTCATCCAGGTTGATGACCGATTGACCCTGGATTTTGGAAGGCATGAGGTTCTTCTGGAGGGAAAGCCAGTTCAATTGCGGCCGACGGAATACCGGCTGCTTTACCACCTGGTCATGAATGCAGGCTGGGTGCAAACTTATGATACACTACTGGCGAAAGTTTGGGGTTATGAGTACCAGGATGAACCCCATTATGTGCGGTTGTACGTGAATTACCTTAGGCAAAAGCTGGAAAAAGACCCTGCAAATCCTGTTTATATCCTGACAGAACGGGGAGTTGGATACCGGTTCGTGGATTACAGGAAAAATCAATCTGATTTAATAGTAGAGGAGAAATAATGACGAACGAACCCATCCATGTAACAGATGATTCCTTTGAAAATACAGTATTAAAATCCGCCATCCCGGTAATCGTGGATTTTTGGGCTCCCTGGTGCACCCCATGTAAAATGGTCGCCCCGACCCTCGAAAAACTGGCTGCGGAATACGCAGGTAAATTATTGGTAGCAAAAGTGAATGTTGATAATGATCAAAAATATGCCCAGCAATATGGGGTTCAGGGAATTCCTACGATGTTGTTCATTTCCAACGGGAACATTGTCCATCAACAGGTGGGGGCATTGCCGGAGAATATGCTTCGGCAGGCTGTGACCACCTTTATGGAAGTCGCCGAAGGAAAATAAACTTACTTAATAGAATCACTCGGTGACTCTTTCAATAGTGGCACCGAGTGATTTTAATTTAACGTCCACTTTCTCGTAACCGCGGTCAATCTGCCCGATGTTGCGGATGACGGATTTGCCTGGTGCGGAGAGGGTGGCTAACAGCAAAGCCATGCCGGCGCGGATATCGGGACTTTCCATTTTTTCGCCGTAGAACCGGGAAGGTCCCTGAACGATGCAGCGATGCGGGTCACACAGAACGATCTGCGCGCCCATTCCCACAAGTTTATCTGTGAAGAACATCCGGCTGGGGTACATCCAGTCGTGGAAAAGAACCGTTCCTTTGGATTGCGTGGCGACCACGATCGCGATGCTCATTAAATCTGTTGGGAAGGCCGGCCAGGGCATGACGCTGATCTCTGGGATAGCGCCGCCAAGGTCGGGTTCGATCCTCAATTTCTGATTGGAAGGTACAACGATATCTTCGCCTTCCTGGTTCCAATGCACACCCAGGCGCTCAAAGACCAGCCGGATCATTGAAAGATATTCACAGCCGGCGTTTCGGATGCGGATGGAGCCGTTAGTGACGACGGCAGCGCCGATGAAACTGACCACCTCCAGGTAATCGGGTCCAATGGCGAATTCACCGCCGTGCAATTTTGGAACTCCATTGATTTCGAGCGTGTTAGAGCCGATATTGCGGATATCCCCACCCAGGGTATTTAGAAAATGACACAGCTCTTGTATGTGCGGTTCTGAGGCAGCATTGCGGATCATCGATCTGCCTTTGGCGGTGGTGCAAGCCATGATCGCGTTTTCGGTGGCGGTCACACTGGCCTCGTCCAGAAGGATATCCGCGCCTTTCAAACCATGGGATTCAAACTGGAAATTGCGATCATACTTGATTGAAGCGCCAAGTTTCTTGAGTGCGAGCAAATGAGTATCCACCCTGCGACGGCCGATAACATCCCCACCGGGGGGCGGAAGGGTGAGCTGACCAGAGCGGGCAACCATAGGACCTGCCAGAAGGATGGACGCTCGTATCTTGCGGGTCAGATCCGGGTCCAGGTCAGCCGGGCACACCTCGCGTGCGTGAATGCGCCAGCTGTGGTCACCAAGCGGTTCCACTTTGACACCCAGGCTGGCAAGCAGGGATTGCATAGTGACGACATCGGTGATGTTGGGAACATTATGGAGAACGATCTCTTCATCGGTGAGCAGGCAGGCAGCCAGGACAGGGAGGGCGGAGTTCTTGTTTCCGGAAGGGGTGACAACACCTTCCAATCTCCTTCCACCTTCGATAATGAATTTCTCCATTTGGTTCCTCCGGTAAAGATTTACTATTTAATAAGTTTCTGTAATTTTCGTTAAGCCGGCAGGTTGATCGAGGGGCAATCCCATTTCGCGGGTGAGCTGCAAGGCGAAAAGCTGCCCAGGAATGACGTATGGAATCGGTGTAAGCCACTCGGGGATGCCTTTGGGGGTCTGAAACCTGACCTTTGCATAACCTAATAGTTCGGAGGAATCGCTGATAACGATTAACTCCGCACCACTGGTGCTTAGCTTATGAATAAGGCTGGAAATATCCTGCTTCAATTTCCCGGATGGGGCGACGACGATGACCGGTGAACCGCGGCTGACCGTGGCAATGGGTCCGTGCCGGAAATCCGCCGAGGAGTAGGATTCCGCGATCACGCCTGTCAACTCCTTGATTTTTAGAGCGATCTCGAAGGCTGTGGCGTAGTTGAACCCTCTCCCGAGGACGGAGCAGCGGTTGATATATCGGTATCGTTGGACCCGTTCGAGGTCCCGTCCAGCGAATTCGATCGTATCCTCCATTGCTTGCGGCAGAAGTTCCATATGCTTAAGATAGCTTTTCTCACCAGACAGCATCGAGGAAAACATCGCCATGGCAGCAAGTGAAGTTGAATAAGTTTTCGTTGCCGCCACTGCCTTTTCCACTCCGGTTCCCAACGGAATGATGAAATCAGAACTCAAGGCAAGCGGCGAGGCGGGATCATTTGTGATGGCCAGGGTGATGGAACCGCATTTCCGACCCGCCTCGATCACTGAAATGATATCCGGGGAGCGTCCGCTCTGGGAGATGCCTATCACCAGCGCATCCGAAAGATCAGGGTGGGTGTTATAAAATGTGAATAACGATGGCGTGGCAAGTGCAACCTGCAGCCGGTTGTGCGCACCAAAGAGGTATTGGGCATACCTGGCGGCATTATCGGAAGTTCCCCGGGCTGCAATGACCACGAATTTATACTTGGACCGAACCTGATCAGAAATTGTGGCGATATTGGTTGATTGCCTGGCAAGAAAATTCCTGATGACTGTTGGTTGTTGCAGGATTTCTTTTTCCAAGTGGCTGATTGTCATACTTCCTCCGAATGGCTTAATTTTACCTTGATAAATGGGAGTATACTTTTTTCAATTCAAATAAAACCGGGAGTTTGAAATGATCGAAACCATTAAAGTCGACACAGGAAACAAGGGGCAGGTTAAGGAATTTATTGATTTTCATTATGATCTGTATCAAGGCACTCCCCAATGGGTACCCCCATTTTATTCGGACATGTACCTGGTATTTGACAAAAAGAAACACCCATTTTATGAAAAGAATGCGGCGGAATTTTTTACTGCCAGGCGTGACGGGAAGGTGGTTGCCAGGATCGCAGCCACCGAGAACACGGTTTTCAACGAATACCATCACACCCGGAAGGCGCAATTCTATTATTTTGACTCCATTGATGACCAGGAAGCAGCAGATGCGGTTTTTAATGCCGCTTTTCAGTGGGCTCGGGATCGCAAGCTGGATACAATCGTTGGCCCCAAGGGACTCAGCATCTTCGATGGCTACGGAGTTCAAATTGAAGGCAACGAAAACCGGGCCATGATGACGATGATGAATTACAACTTTCTTTATTACAAGAATTTGTTCGAAAAAGCCGGATTCGAAAAAGAGGTTGATTTTGTGTCCTGTTATCTCACCCGTGAACAATTCATCCTTCCTCCAAAAATGCAGGAAGTTGCAAAAAGGGTGGAAGAGCGGGGGTTCTTTAAAGTAAAGACGTTTGAGACGAAGAAAGAGCTGCGTGATTGGTCTTGGCGGATCGGGCAAACTTACAATAAAACCTTCGTGAATAACTGGGAGTATTATCCTCTTACGGAAAGAGAAATCCAGTTCCTGCTCGACAGTCTGCTGACCATTGCGGATCCAAAAATGATTAAAGTGATCATGCACAATGACGATATCATCGGGTTCCTCTTCGGTTTTCCGGATGTTTCTGAAGCGCTGCAACGGCAGAAAGGCAAAGTGGGGTTTTCGCGACCCTGGGGGATCATCGATCTCCTAAGCGAATTCAAGAAAACTACCTTTATTTCGTTAAATGGGGCGGGAGTGCTGCCAGAATTCCAGGGTCGCGGAGCGAACGCGTTGCTCTATAACGAGATGGCAAAGTACCTGCAGGGATCGCAGTTTGAGGCAGCAGAATTAACCCAGGTGGCAGAAACTGCAGTCCAGATGCGTAAAGACCTAAAGACTGTCGGCGGCAAGGAATATAAGAACCATCGGGTTTATCGAAAATCAATCTAAATTGATTTCGGAGAATATTAACCAGGCTGCCCCTTTTATGCGGTAGCCTGGTGGTTTTTAAGTAGATCGACCAGTTCATGGATGGCAATTGCTATCCAAACCGTAGAGAACGGGATCAGGGGGAAGACGTATCTCTGGAAGGGGATCGAAAACGCCCACATAATGAAGATGAATTGAAGGACGCTCCCGATTAATAAGATCAGATAATATGCCCTATGGGTTGCATCTGCTTTCACAGCTTTGCGCCAACCAAAGATGTAACCCAGGGTGGCCAGGATCAGGGTCAAGGTCCCCCAAATCATCCCGCGATAAAGATTTTGAAAAATGACTGCCAGATACCTCGTTTCAGATGGTTGGGTCTGTTGTATGTAATTCCCAACATCATGAAAAGAAGGTGGGGTAAGGTAAAGATTCGCGATCAAACTGCCAAGTCTTTTTCCTGGCGAGGTGGAAATCCAATTCTGGCTGATTGTGCCGAGGTCATGAATTTGCCGGGCGAGGAGGGTATTTCGAGCGATCACTGCGGCTGCAAGCGCTTGAAAAGGATCCTGCCAGAGGAAAGGATTCAAGAAAAAGGTAATCCCAACGAATATTAGAAAATATATTGGAATCTGAAAAGTCAGCCTTTTACGGAGACCGAGTGGTTCCCAATTCTGGTAAACCAACGCGAACAACCCAATTGCAAATAGGGACAGCGCGGAGTATTTGGAATTAAATGCCAGGGCTGCGGGGATGGCAGAGAGAAAAAGGTAACGGGGATTTTGTAAAAATGACCAAAGGGCAAGGATGGTGAAGAAAAGCAGGGGGCCCTCGGACATGGCTCTTCTGGAATGAAGGAGGACGAGCGCATTCAGACAGAAGATAACAATCATCAACCATCCCAGCAGGTTGCCATGCAATTTACGACCAATGAGAAAAAGAAACACTAGATCGAGGGGGAAGAAAATTGCCGATGCAGCCCGGCTGACCAACAATTGCGCATTCGAAGGATAAGCACCAGCTTGAATGTTTTGGGTCCATGTTGCAGACCAATCCCAATCGGCGGGAAGTTTCGGGGTTGCGCTGATAACCCGAAATAACCCTATCCATGTCCGCGCGAAGGGGGCATCCAGCAGGCGGTATTCGGCGCGGGCATCTGGTGGTGTTTGACTTTGCCAGGCGAGGAAGAGTGGATCCTCCAGCCATAAATCCACATCAGAGCTCATGAAAATTTGGGTGGATTCATCGGGGTGAAAAGGCACCTGAAGCAAATTCCAAAAATAGCAGAGTGAGGCAAGAGCGATGAACCCTGCAACCAGTGCTGCCTGGAACCAGGATTTGTGGATGAGACTTCCTTCAATTCTGTTTTCGGATTCGCTACCCATATATAAATTTTACAGCCAAATGATTGTTCACAATCAGGAAGGAGGCTAGAATAATGCGATACAGTGAAAACGAGTCCACTTTCAAATCGAACGGTTATCTTGCTTCTTGGTCTGGGCGTTGGTATTGCTGTTGCCTGGAAGCTTGTCATTTTATACCTGGGCACCTTTCCTTTCAATGCAGACGAGGCCATTGTGGCACTCATGGCGCGTCATATCCTCGCGGGGGAAATGCCCATTTTCTTTTACGGGCAGGCCTACATGGGGAGCCTGGATGCGTTTCTGGTGGCAGCGCTATTTCGTATTGCGGGGGAAAGCGTGGCTGGGATCCGGTACACGCAGATCCTCCTATACTCCGGCATCCTACTAACGACCTACTGGTTAGCGCAGCTTTTATTCCGGTCGAAAACAGCGGGGTTATTGGCAGTCGCGCTGCTAACAATCCCAACCGTGAATATGACCGTTTATACGACGGTGAGCCTGGGGGGATATGGTGAAGCACTTCTCATTGGTAACCTGATCCTTTGCATTGGTTTCTGGATCACTTTGAAAAGGGAAGCGCCGTTATCCATCCTCCCACAAATTCTAATTTTTTTCCTTTGGGGTTTCCTGGCTGGATTGGGGGTGTGGACGAACGGGCTGACCCTGGTCTATATCCTTCCCATGGGAATTTATCTCTTGGTTTGGTTGATCCGTTCGAAGAAGACGAGAAGGATCCTGGCTGGTTTATTGCCCCTGATCATTGGGGTTCTTCTGGGCGCAAGTCCCTGGATCGCGTATGCTATTCAGAATACGCCTCAGTATCTAATCCAGGAACTTTTCGGCAGTGCAGTTGCCGTTGAAAGCGGAAACTGGTTGAGCCAGGTGGGACTGCACACCTTGAGTTTTATCCTATTCGGAATTCCGGTGATCTTGGGTTTTCGGCCGCCCTGGGAAATCCGCTGGCTCGTCCTGCCTTTAATACCGTTCGTGGCTGCGTTTTGGTTTCTGGTGGTTCGATATGGAATTATGAATACCCGATCAGCAAACCTCCTGGAAAAATGGCGAAGGGCGATCCCTTTCATTGCGGTCCTATTGATAATCATTCTGTTTATATTCACCCATTTTGGAGCGGATCCATCCGGGCGTTATTTCTTGCCGATCAATATCATCCTGACCGTTTTTGCGGGATTCTTTATCCAAGATGGGATTTCAAGGAAAAGCTTGAAAATAGGTTGTGTAACACTGGTTATTGTCTTCCAATTCCTGGGAACTCTGCAATGCGTGCAGCGGAATCCGCCCGGACTGACCACCCAGTTTGATACAACGACGGTGATCGATCACAGTTATGATGATGATCTGATCGCCTTTCTAAGGGAGAAAAAACAGACCCGGGGGTTCACCAACTATTGGGTTGCCTACCCGCTTGCGTTTTTATCCGGGGAAGAGCTGATCTTTACCCCCCGGCTGCCTTATCATCAGGACTTACGCTACACTCCGCGGGATGACCGCTTTGCACCATACGATCAAATGGTGGATGGGAGTCAAAGGAGGGCTTTGATCACCACAAATAACCTGCCATTGAATGACTATTTGAGAAGGTTTTTGACCAAAAAAGAAATCACCTGGCAAGAAAAACAGATCGGTGATTATCTCGTTTTTTATGATCTTTCCCGGCGAATCTTAGTTGAGGAGCTGGATTTTGCGAATCAACCATAGATATCTGAGCGGCGGTCCTGGAAAACCGAAATCGATTCACGCGCTTTTTGAATTTCGTTGAGGTCCAGCCGGGCTGTGATCAGTGCTTCGGACTCCGAGTCAGCTTCGGCTAACGTTCTACCCCAGGAATCGATGATCGCGGAAGCTCCGCCCATCACATTTTTACCGGATTTCCCCACCGCGTTGCAGCCAATAACGACCAATTGATTTTCAATCGCCCTGGCACGGAGAAGTGTTTTCCAATGGTCGATTCTACTTAATGGCCATTCTGCGCTGATGAGGATAACTTTTACACCCGCTAAAGCATATTTGCGAAATAATTCTGGAAAGCGAAGATCATAACAAATAGCTAGGCCGGTTTCGCCCCAGGGAGCTGTGAAAGATACCAATTTCTTCCCTTCAGAAAAATTTACTTTCTCCTGTAATGGTGAAAAAAGATGAATTTTTTCGTAAAATGTGATCTTTTCCGACGGTTCAATAAACACCATAGTGTTGCAGCATTCACCGTTATTTCGGAGGGGGTAGGTGCCGGCGATGGAGATTTTCAAGGACCGAGCCAGGGCTGCTATCCTGTGGATGTAATTCTCGGCCTCTCTTTGGTAGTGCTCGAAATGTTGATAATCATAGCCACCCAGCCAAAGTTCCGGAAGCAGGATAAGCTCACATTTCTTTTCCGAAGCCTGGCGGATGAACGCTTCGGCTTTTCCGAAATTCTCCTCATACGCGCCAGGAATAACCTGGAATTGACCTACTGAAATATTGAATTGCATGTCTGAATTATAATTTAACCACCTTTACCAGGAGCTCAATATTGAAAATTCAGAATAAGGCCATTTATTGGGTGGGTGCGGTTTTGCTCAGTATCGTATTTCTTGTTTTGTTAACCATCGCGAATTACCAGTATGCCCGTAATAATCCAGGAGGGACAGACTTTTTGGTGCATTGGGTAGGAACCCGCGCATATTTTACGGAAGGGATCAGTCCCTACTCAGACCAGGTGGCTGTACAAATCCAAAACATGGTCTATGGGCGGACAGCCCTCCCGGGAGAGCATGAGTTGAGGGTGGCTTACCCCTTTTACTCTGTGATCCTGTTTTTCCCATTGGCACTGATCCAGGATTTCACCGTAGCCCGCGCGGTGTGGATGACGATCCTGGAGATCGGGCTGATCGCGCTTACCCTGGTGTCCATCCAGTTGACCACCTGGCGACCGAAGAATTGGATGATGATCCTGTTATTGGTATTCTCTCTATTGTGGTATCACGGCTTGCGCTCATTGATCAATGGCAATGTGGTGATCCTGATCGCGCTGGGGGTAGCCGGCGCATTTTACGCGATCAAAAACAAGTATGATGAAATGGCTGGCGTGCTGCTGGCATTGACCACGATCAAACCACAGGTGGTACTGCTGGTGGTCCTTTATGTGCTTATCTGGGCAATCTTTCAGCGTCGTTACAGGATCATAGCCTGGTTTTTTATCACTATGACATTAATGGTGGCATGTGCGACATTGCTCATCCCGGACTGGATCATGCAAAACCTGCGCGAGGTGATGCGCTACCCGGGCTACAATCCACCAGGTACACCCGCCTCCGCGCTCGCCACCTGGTTCCCGGCATTGGGACCAAGGATCGGAACCTTCATTTCTCTGGCGGTGATCGTGATCATGATCGTGGAATGGTGGCTGGCAAGGCACCAGGAGTACCGTCATTTTCTATGGACCGGCTGCCTGACCCTGGCACTGAGCGCCTGGAGCGGTATCCAGACTGATCCTGGAAATTTCATCATGATGATGCCTGCGGTCATTCTTTTCTTTGCCATCCTCGCGGAGCGCTGGCCTGCCATCAGCAATGTCATCACTGCATCGGTGATCGGCGGGCTGCTGGTGTTGATCTGGGTAATTTTTATCGCTACACTCGAAAAATCCTACCAACCGATCCAGAGCCCGGTTCTCTTCTTTCCGCTCCCATTGATCCTTCTGATCATTCTCTATTGGATTCGCGGGTGGGCGATCCTACCCCCCAAACTGTATTTTGACACCTTCCTAAAGGACGAGACTTTATCCCGGTTATGAATAAGAAACAGAAGTGGATCCTGTTTGGAATAATGCTTCTGGCTGTTATCCTTCGATGCATAGCCATCTCCAACCGGAATATTCAATATGATGATGCTTTCAGTTATTTTTTAGCCAGAGTATCTCTTGAAAATATCATCCACGGAACGGCGGCGGACACCATGCCGCCGCTGTATTATTTTTTACTCCATTTCTGGCAGCTAATTTCGACCGAAGTCTGGTTCCTGCGATTGCTGACCGTGCTTCTCAGCCTTGGCGCGATGTTCTTCCTTTTCGCTTTCATGCGCAGGGCGATCTCCATCAATGGTGGGTTATGGGCTGCGTTATATGCGGCGATTTCCCCCTTGCAGATCTATCATGCCCAGGATATCCGCATGTACGCGTTACTGGTGTTTTGTTGTTGGGGGTATCTTTTCTTTTTTTATAAGGTTTGGGAAAACAACAACCTTAAACAGAGATCCACCGGTGCATGGATCGGAATGGTCGCATTTGGTGCAGGGGCGATGTATACCCACAACCTGGCCATATTCTGGATCGTTGCACCTGTTTTGTTTGTCGTCGTACGGAAAAGCTGGAAATTTCTGTGGAAATATTTGTTGGCCTTGTTTCTGATTGGTCTGACAGCGCTACCCTGGTTGGTGATGGTTCCAGGTCAGGTGCAGAAAATCCAAGGCGCGTTCTGGACACCGCGTCCAGGATTAGTGGAAATTTTCCAGTCCATCATGATGCTGACCTTCAATTTGCCAGAACCGAACCGAATATTATTTATATGCGGCGCCATTCTGGCGTTGTATATCTTCATCATGGTGATCTTTCGGGTTGTTAAAAACTGGGCCACAAACCCCAATTTAAGCTTGCTTGCTATCACTTGTTTCTTGCCGCCTGTGCTTTTATTCATAGTTTCTTATTTGATTCGTCCTGTGTTCGTGATTCGTGGATTTATCCCTTCGCAGATGGCATTTTTAGGTTTGGCAGCTGCTATAACATCCCTTGATTGGAAGAATCGTATTGGGAAATTACTGGCTGGATTAATTATCGCCAATGCGATCTTCTCCTACCCAGCACTATATACTTATGCGGAATTTCCCCGTTCACCCTTTCACGAAGCCAGTGCAAAAATCAAGCAAGCCGTGGAGGATGGATATTTGGTCGTTCATGACAACAAGCTAAGTTTTTTCCCGGTAAATTTCTTCTTTTCGTCTCCAAACCAGCTCTTTTTGAAAGATCAACCCGGAAGTTCGAACGACACCTTTGCCCCGGCCAGCCAAAAGGCGATGGAACTACATCCATCAGAGAGTATCGAATTTGCAGCCGCGGGAAAAAGCAGGCTGGTTTTTGTGGTTTTCCAGGAAGCAATTGATGAATATTCCGTCACCAAGACCATCCCACCGGCAGTCGACTGGCTGAAAAAGAATTACGCCCTGACCCGCCAGGAGAAAATCGGCGACGTGCTGCTGATGTTTTTTGAAAGCAGAGCGAAATGACCCGTAAGGATTTTGCGCTTCTATATATTATTTCCGTCTTGGTAATAGCCGCAGCGGGGTATTTACAGAAAAGCGCGGGATATATGGATGCGGAATATTACGCGGTTACTGGCAAAGCCTTAGTTTCCGGGCGGGGATTCACCCAGGACTTCTTATGGAACTACCTGGATGATCCAGCCAGTCTGCCGCACCCATCCAATACGTATTGGATGCCGATGGCAACCATTCTGTCCACGGGAAGTATTTCACTTCAACTGGGCAGCCAGAAATCGACCCTTTGGGTTCTTCAAATCCTTTTCTCCGCGCTCATCCCGGTGATCACGGCATGGATAGCCTTTTCGTTCACCGCGCGGAGGAGCGATGGATGGATGGCTGGGTTGCTCGGACTGTTCCCGGGCTTCTACCTTCTATATTATGCGGTTCCGGAAACATTTACTCCTGAGATGGTCTTCGGTGCACTCTTAATTATCCTGCTCGCCCGAATGCTGGCAGCGAAGAGGGAGAAATTTCGGTTGTTGACCTGGGCCGGAATAGGTGCACTTTGCGGCTTGCTGCACATGACCCGTGCAGAAGGATTAATATGGCTGCTGATCGTACTGGGCTGTCTTGTGTTTTTAGGTTTCCGCACCCGTAATCTCAAGTACCTTTTAACAACATTTCTTGTTGTCATCTTTGGTTACGCAATTGTCAGCGGTGCATGGTACGTGCGGAATGTGATCCTTTGGGGGCAGCTCTTTCCGCCAGGAACAAGTCGCACGCTTTGGCTGTCAAATTATGATCAAACCTTCCTATTTCCCCCAGATTCTCTTTCCTTAAAAAATTGGATAAATCTGGGAACTGGCCCAATCATGCGGGTGCGACTGGATGCGTTATGGATGAATATCAAAAGCGCCATTGCAGTGCAGGGAGGCATCCTGCTGGTGCCTTTCATCATCGCTGGCTGCTGGTTGAGAAAAAAGGATAACCGGCTCATTCTGGCTGGGATTTATTATGCGACCATATTCTTATTGATGACCCTGGTTTTTCCCTTTGCAGGGATGCGAGGGGGATTCATACATGCGGCTGCTGGGGTGCAGATCTTTTTTTGGGCAGTTGTACCGGTGGGGTTGGATCGGTTTGTCCATTGGGGCGAGCAGAAACGAAATTGGCAGCTTGAACAGGCGCGTCGGGTTTTCCAGGTTGGGATCGTTGCTATCATGATCTTCTTGACCGGTTTGATTTTCTATCAAAGGGTCCTTTCGATGACCAGTGGGACTTCCAACTGGTTGGTGGATGAAAATAAGTACAATTTAATACAGGCGAAATTAATCCAAACCGGAAATCTAAATATAAATAATGTTGTAATGGTGAAAAATCCTCCCGGCTGGAACCTGGTGGCGGGAACGCCGGCAATTGTGATCCCTGATGGCGGTCTGGATGCAGTAAAGTCAGTAGCGGCGAAATTCGGAGCGAAAATCCTGATCATTGATAAGGACCATCCGCAGGGATTGGAGCTGTTTTTTTCAGGGTTGGAGGGTAATCCCGACTTTGAGCTAATCTTCAATATGGATGACTTAAAAGTTTTTCGTTTCACGTCCGAACCATGAAAAACCACTTATTTTTAAAGCAGATTCTCATTCTTGGTGTCACAGCTTTTTTTGTGATGGGGGTTTATATTATTTTCAGCAACCAAACATATCGGATCGGATATCCCCTGGATGACGCCTGGATCCACCAGACATTTGCGAGAAATCTTGTGCATTACCGTCAATTTGCGTACTCACAGGGAGTTCCTTCGGCCGGTTCTACGGCGCCGCTTTGGACATTTCTGTTGTCCCTTGGCTACCTGTTTACTGGAAATAATTACACTTGGACCATGATCCTCGGCTGGGCATCTCTGGTGACATTAGGCTGGTTGGGGGAGGGGATATTCGCACGGATCACTGACCGGTATGATTCCCGAATACCGTGGGTGGGTTTACTTTTAATGCTGGAATGGCATTTTGTATGGGCAGCAGCATCCGGGATGGAGACCCTGATCCTTGCGGATATTTCCCTGGGAATATTATTGATTCTCCTGGGTAAAAAAATTCGCTGGTTTGTTGTCGGTATATTGATCGGACTTGGAATCTGGATTCGGCCAGATGCTTTGATGCTGGTCGGACCAGTAATAGTGATCCTGATCATCACAATATCGCAAAGGAAAGCTGGTGGGAAGGATGCAGGGTGGTTGATCCTTGGGGCGATCCTTCTGTTTATACCGTACCTTCTATTCAACCATTCCATTTCAGGCAATTTTTGGCCAAACACCTTCTTCGCAAAACAACTGGAGTATCAAGAAATACTGCAACTACCTTTGCTTACCAGGGTTTGGACAGTATTCCAACAGCATATTGTGGGGATGGGGATCCTCCTGCTTCCTGGTTTGTTTTATCGGATTTGGGTTTCCTGCCGTAATAAAGAATGGAGACTGCTTACGTTTGTTATCTGGTGGGCGGGATTCCTGCTGGTTTATGCAATGCGGTTGCCGGTGGGTTACCAGCACGGTCGATATGAAATTCCGGTGATGCCATTCTTCCTAATCGTTTCGGGGTCGGGTGTTTACGCCATCTGGAGATTGTGCCAAAACCGGAGGATTCCCAGGATTCTATCGACTGCCTGGGTCCTGGCGATAATCATTATTAACACCGCGTTTTACTGGCTTGGAGCCCGCACTTATGCCACCGATGTCGCAATCATCGAATCGGAGATGGTGGATACGGCTAAATGGATCAATGCGAACACACCACAGGAATCGGTCATCGCAGCGCATGATATCGGAGCACTGGGATTTTTCGGGGAAAGGCAGATCTTAGACCTGGCCGGGCTAATTTCACCTGTAGTTCTGCCAGTGATCCGGGATGAAACCGGTTTGCTAATCCTAATACAGAAATCCGATGTGGATTTTCTTATGACATTTCCGTCGTGGTACCCTGCGATCACCTCAAAATTGACCGCTATCCATATCAGCGGAGGAGTCTTTTCGCCGAGTAACGGCGGTGATAACATGACTGTGTATAAAATTAATACGAAATGAACACGTGAAATGTACAAACAATGATAAGGTTATGCTATACTAGCAAAATTAATCGTTCAGAAGTCAGGGAGTAATCAATGGCACTTCAAGCCCTGGATACAAGCGAATTCACCGAAAGTTTCCTCGATACGCTGCAGATCGAACACAACCAGATCAAACAGCAGATTAAGGATAATTCCGTCATGTTGGAGCAAAGCCAGTTGGAATTAAACAGGTTAATCCAGCGCAATACAACCTTCACGGGTCAGCTCCAGCAGCTTCAAGGGTCAAGCGACACTATGAGTCGCGAAGAGATTAAAGCCATATATAACAACGCGATCGATGCACAGCAAAGACTGCTGGTGATGCGGGGTCAGATCGACAAGCTGCAGAACGAACAGAATCTTCTCGAACGGTATATCGGTATGCTTGAACAAGCCAGAAGCTACATTATGGAAAATGGCAGCAGCGGGAAGGCCGGCAGCAAGGGTGGGGATAACATGGCCAGCCTGGAGGAGTTGATCGGCACTGCGGAGGGGGAGCGCGGGAAGCTCGCCAAAGAAATGCACGACGGACCCGCCCAGGTGCTTTCCAATTTTGTACTCCAGGCAGAAATACTGGAAAAAACCATAGATGTGGACCCTGCCCGGGTGAAAGAAGAGCTTGCCAGTCTTAAGGCTGCCTCCATTGCCACTTTCCAAAACGTTCGGAACTTTGTGTTTGAATTGCAGCCGATGTCAATAGGTGACCTGGGGTTGGTTTCCACACTTAAAAAATATACTGAAAATTTTAAAGACCACAATAATGTGGAAGTGAATTTCCAGATGCGCGGATCGGAACGCCGGCTGCATAACTATCTGGAATTGATGATCTTCCGGGCTGTGCAGGAATTAATGACCAATGCGGTCGTACACAACCAGAAGCAGCTAAGTAAATTAAAAATCGACCTGACTCTCTCCATTGAGGATGATCGCACTAAAGTGACGATTGCCGATAACGGGTTGGGCTTTGACCCAACCACGGCCATAACCAAAGAGAACTCAGGTCTGAATATCATCCGAAAAAGAGCAGAAATGCTTGGCGGTCGCCTGGATATTGATTCGGTACCCGCAAAGGGTTCGATGATTACCCTCGAAATTCCCTGCGTTCCAATAACTGCACCAAACCAATCTTAATTTTATTCATCCGAGGAGCAACATGTCGAAAGTAATTGGTATTTTAACCGGTGGGGGAGACGTCCCGGGGTTGAACCCTGCGATTAAATCTGTAGTTTTCAATGCATTGGAATCCGGGTATAAAGTGATCGGTATCCGAAAGGGGTGGGGGGGGTTGCTGCATTACAACCTGGATGAACCTTCCACGCGTGAATATTACATCAAAGAATTATCCCGGGATGATGTCCGCACGATCGACCGGACAGGTGGAACCTTCCTGCACACCTCACGGACGAATCCACAGAACGTAAGTGAAAAGAGAATTCCCGACTTTCTCAAAAATTCCAAATGGGGGAAAAAGGTGGAGGGAGCGGATGTAATGGATTACACCGATTACGTTCTGCATCTTCTAAACCATTTGGGCATTTCAGTGATGATCCCAATCGGTGGCGACGACACCCTAAGTTTTGGTGTGAGACTGCATAAAGAAGGGTTCCCGGTCGTAGCCATTCCCAAGACAATGGATAACGATGTTTTTGGCACAGATTATTGTATTGGTTTTTCGACTGCAGTGACCCGGTCTGTGGAATTTATCACCAACATGCGTACAACGGCAGGCTCACACGAACGAATTGCTGTTATGGAATTATTCGGTCGCAATTCCGGTGAAACCAGTCTCATCAGCGCTTATCTATCCTATGTGGACAGAGCGATCATATCTGAGGTTCCTTTTGAAATCCATAAACTGGTGGAATATCTGGTGGAGGATAAACGTAACAATCCTTCCAACTATGCAATTATGACAATTTCTGAAGGCGCAATCATGCAAGGCGGAGAAGTGGTGGAGAGCGGTGAAGCAGATATGTTCGGACACCGAAAACTTGGTGGTGTTGGCGAGGTTGTGGCGGAAGAGATCAAACGGATTTCCGGACAGGATATCATTTACCAGCAGCTCAGTTATTTGATGCGTTCCGGCGCGCCGGATTCCCTCGACCGAATGGTGGCAATGTCCTACGGAAACCTGGCAGTTCAATTGATTCGCAGGAATGAAACAGGCAAAATGGTCGCGCTGCACGGTGGGAAGTACACCACCGTTCCGGTGGATATGGTCCTGGCTGGCAAGAAACGCGTGGATGTACCAAGTTATTATGATATAGAAAATTACCGGCCGAAGATTCGAGATTTCATGGGCGTACCCATGTTCTTAAGTTAAATCAAATTGGAGAAATGAATCATGGATAATAAACTTTTTCAAGAATTCGAAACTATGCTCGACGGCAGTGTCGAGATCACAGAGAACCAGGTGAAGGTTAAGGACGCTGCCAAACTTCGTAAAAACGCCCACAAACTGGCGGAAGCCTCTGCGCTGAGCACCGGCGCCAGGCAGGGTTACGCCCGATATCTCACCCGTCAAATTGGCCTCGAACTCGGTATATACCCGGCATCGATCAATGATCTTTATGCCGCCCGCGGGAAAGGCAAAGTGCCATTCACTTTCTCTGTTCCCGCCATCAATTTACGAGTGCTATCGTTCGATTGTGCCAGAGCTGCCTTCCGCGCAATGCAAAAAATGGATGGTGCAGCGGTAATATTTGAAATAGCGCGCTCCGAAATGGGTTACACCGATCAGAAACCCTCAGAGTATGCAACTTCCATTCTGACAGCGGCTATTGCGGAAGGGTACAAGGGTCCGGTCTTCATTCAAGGTGACCATTTCCAGGTTTCTGCCAAGAAATATGCAGCCAATGGCGACGCTGAAATCACGGCACTCAAATCCCTTATCGACGAGGCCATTGCCGCCGGGTTTTTCAATATTGATGTCGATACATCTACCCTGGTTGAGATCGACAAACCCACCATTTCCGAACAGCAGCTTATCAATACCAAGCTTTCAGCAGCCCTGACCGATTACATCCGTTCCAAGGAACCCGGTGGGGTTTGTATATCTGTTGGCGGTGAAATTGGCGAGGTTGGCGGACACAATTCTACGGAAGAAGAACTGCGGGGTTATCTGGACGGATTCGCCAGTGAACTAAAGAAGCTCGATCCGAAGGCTTATGGTCTAAGTAAGATCAGCATCCAAACGGGCACCTCGCACGGCGGAGTTGTCCTACCGGATGGATCGATCGCCAAAGTGAACGTTGATTTCAACATCTTGCGCGATCTCAGCCGGGTTGCCCGCAAGGATTATGGTCTGGGTGGAACCGTGCAACATGGGGCATCCACACTCCCGGAAGACGCATTTTCGAAGTTCGTTGAGTACGAAGCCACCGAGGTTCACCTGGCGACCAACTTCACCAACATGTTCTTCGATCTCATCCCAGCCGATTTCAAGAAAAAAATGTATGCGTACCTGGATGAAAAGAGCGCTGCAGACCGTAAACCAGAAATGACGGACGAGCAGTTCTACTATAAGGTGCGCAAAAATGCCATCGGCCCCTTTAAAGCTGAGTCCTGGAGACTTCCGCTTACAGACCGGGAAAAAATCGGAATGGCTTGGGAAGATCAGCTTACCAAGCTCTTTACCTCATTAGGCGTTCGGGGAACCGCTAAAACCGTGGCTGAATTCATCAAGCCAGTCATGATCAAACCGGATAGTAAAAATTACCTTGCCGGCGGCGTGGAAATGGCCGACGTCAGCGACCTGGCCGACTAAAATTTGAAGGATTTACTGCCTGAAAACGAGTAAAAAAAGTTTTCAGGCAGTTTTTTATTATGAGCCCCGCAAACGAACAGATCAACCCCAAGGACCGGGAACGATACAACGTAATTCCCCGAGTATTGATTTTCCTCTTTAACGAAGATTCCGTCCTGCTAATAAAAGGTGCTCCGGACAAGAAACTCTGGCCGGGAAAATATAATGGTTTGGGAGGACACATCGAAAAGGGCGAAGATACGCTGGGTGCCGCCAGGCGGGAACTTAAAGAAGAAAGCGGGTTACATTGCAACTCTCTGGAGCTGAGTGGAACCGTGCTCGTGGATACAGGCGGCAATCCGGGCGTAGCCATTTTCGTTTTCCGCGGGGAGTATGAGGGCGGAAAGATAAGGTCCTCCAGGGAAGGTGATCTGGAATGGGTTAAGCTGACCCAGATTGACGACTTTCCGCTGGTGGAAGACCTGCATACGATCCTGCCATTGATCGCCAGGCGCGAACCAGGAAAACCGGCATTTTCCGGCCGGTATTATTACGATGCAGATGATCAAATGCAGATAGTGTTATCCGAATCTTAACTCGATACCTGATGCTCGAAAAATACCAACTTCGTGCTGCCATAATCCCGCTGATCGAATTCCATAAAATTCTTTAGTTCTAATTTCACGTATTCAATCGGGTGGATTTGAACAATCACCCATCCGTCTGGGCTTGACCAGTTATCCCGCTCATCGAGAATCTGGCAGGTTCTTTTCCAAATTTCTTTGTATTGTGGCGGGGCAACGTAAATATAATCGAAGGTTTGATCAGGCAGGTGTGCCAAAAACTTGTTTGCATCCTGTAGTTTTGCCGTTGCGTTTTTTTCAAAACCAGTCGCAGCAATGTTGGTTTTCAAAACCTGAACTGCACGTTCGTTGATGTCCAAAAATAGGCAGCGGGATGCCCCGCGGCTGAGGGCTTCCAAACCGACCGAGCCAGTCCCACCAAAAAGGTCCAGGAAGGAAGCGTCGATAATATCCCCACCTATGATGTTAAAAACAGCTTCCTTGACCCGGTCCGTGATCGGTCGGGTGGAATCGCCGGGGACCGATTTCAACCGCATCCCTTTGGCCTTTCCAGCGATGATTCTGGGATTACTCAAAAAATGCCTGCCTTAACTTGGAATAACGGAATTACGGGCAGCGACGATATTGCCGAATGGGGCAGTGATAGGGACAACGCAGCCTGTGCCCAAAATAAATTTAGATCCTCCAGCATCCTGGATGGCTCGCTGGGCTTCCAAGCGGATTTGATCAGGATCGCCTAAAACAAGGGATTCCAACCTGCTCAAGCCCCCGCAAATGACCCCGTTGTAGGTCTTTCGCGCGGTCTGGATATCTGGGGAAGTGTGGCGATCGTGCCAGTTGAGGACTTGGGCTGTGTATTGGGACGCTTTGTCGAAATAAATACCTTCCCCGTGAATATGAACCATGTTCAGCCAAAGATCCTTCACTGCCGCCAGGACCTCCAGATCGTAAGGCTGACAGAAGGTTTCAAATTCCTTCTCCGAAAGCAGGCTGGATTGGGCGTGTTGTACGGCGAAGAAAATTCCGTCGATCCCAATTTCCTTGCAGGCGAGGATAAATTGGACAGTGGTTCGAGTGATGATTTTCAAGCCTTCGCGCAAAAGTTCTGGATAGGAGCGCATCATCTTCAATAAATTCTCCTGACCCGCCAGGTTTTTTGCCTGAGCCATTGGATTGAAAATAGTCTGCAGGATTGGAGTATGTGGGTAAAAATGGGGTTTCAATAAACGAAGCACCTGCAATTGGGCACTTAGAAAACCATCCAAGGGGTTTAGTACGGGCAGATTTGGCCAATCCTGGGGTTCAAGGATAACATGGTTTGTATAGGCACGTGTCCCTTCCGAATCACCCTGCCAGATATCCCGGACGCCCCAATCGCGAAGGCAAAATGAAGAGGCTGGTGTCACCTTTACCAGGTCGAAATCAAACGTGGATTGATAATTCATAATGGCAGCCGCCAAACGGTCTGGGGATTGATCATCGACCGGGAAATGGCGCCACAATGCAACTGGTGGAGCGGTCATGGGTTTGCCAGAAAGGCAATCTTCCAACCTTGTTCTATGGCTTTGATCGAATCTCTTGAGTGAGGTCATTTATTCCTGGCTTTCATGGGTGCGAGTTTTCTGGAAATTTGATCCTCTTCCGCTTGTTGGTGTTCAAAGTATTTATCCATGAACTCAGACGTTCGCAGGCGAAGCGCCATGGGCGCGATGTGGAAGAGATCTTCTTTCTTGACCTCCTTCCTGCCATCCGCGGCTGCATAAGCGCGTGAGGCTTCAAAGAGGGTGATCTCAGCCCGGAGCGAATCGATCCTCAGCCGCTGTACCAGGCGAATACCTTCCCGCGCAACGGCATCGGAGATGGTCACCAAGGGCAGCAGATCCCTTGCGGTTTGAATTTCCCGGCTAGCCAGGGCGGTATCCCGTTGAAACTGGTTGATAATGGCGTAAGGATTTTTCTGGTAGGAAAAAACCCTGCGATAAACCTCGAGCCGTTCATCAGGTTTTCCCAGTCCACGAACCAGAACTCTTAAACCGAACCGATCCAGGATCTGGGGTCGGAGGATGCCTTCCTCTGGATTCATGGACCCGATGAGAGTAAATCGTGAACGAAAAACTGCGGAAACAGGTCCCCGGCGAACCGTGAAAGAACCTTGAGCGGCGGCATCCAGGATGGAATCTATGATCTCCCTATTAAGGAGATTTACTTCATCGATATAGAGGATGTTCTGATCTGCCTGCGCCAACACACCTCGTTTGATTTTGGAGATCTGGGCAGAACCTGGGTGTTCATCAATGAACCCGATCACATCATCCAGGGTGGAGCTCAGCGGTAATTCCACGAGGCGGGCTTTATCTTTTTTGGTTAACGAAATGCCTTGAGCATATTTTTTTGCACACTCCGGGCAAACCGCATCCATTCCCCCTGTTTCAATGTCATCCGGCATGCAACCATAGAAACAGGCGCTTCGTTCGATGACCGGGAGTAAATCCACCATGGAGCGCACTGCGGTAGTTTTACCGGTTCCCCTTGGGCCAACCAGCAACACACCACCGATGGAAGAATTGACCAGGGAGAGCAGTAGTGCCAACTTTAATTCTGATTGACCGACCAGGGCGAGGAAGGGAAATGGCAACCGATCTGCCAGGGTGGAATCTTCCGGTGGAATCTCTTTTTGGAAGGTTGCGCCGGTGGCTATTTCCATCAATTGTCTCAGAGATTTAACCTCGAAAGGTTCCTGGCTGAAATTGTCTAATTGTGAATGCGGGATCTTATCTTCCATGATCCACCTTTTAATTTGGGTCTTTAAAGGTCCAGAATCGGTTGGCTATAAAATTCCAGATCAGCACGACCACAATGGCGCAAGCCAGCGCAAGATTGTGGGCAAGAACAACCGGCGAAAGAAAGAATCCTGGCAGAAATTTCTCTGCCAGATTGGTGAAGACCTTCTCAAGAGTGGCGAAGATAGGGGTACGAATGATCAAGCCAATTACACTCACCAGAGCGAATTGAGCCATTTGCACATGTAGCGGTCTGACTATGGAGCCTTTGAAAGTCCAGGATCGGTTAAGAAAAAAATTGTTTACAACTGCGCATGAAAATGAGATCACACTGGCTGCCACTGCGGTGAGCGGGGTGAGCTGGGTGAGCAAATTGAAAATACCGAAATCGATCACCGTGCCGATTCCACCAACCGCCGCAAATTTTAGGATGCGTTTTTGTTCGCTGCGATTATTTATCATTGTGGTCATGCGCCCAACTGTTTGAAGTAGTCAATGGTAAAACGCAAGCCCTCATCCAGCCTAACTTTGGGCGTCCAGTTCAGTATCTCTTTGGCACGGGTGATATCCGGCTGCCGCAGCTGGGGATCGTGACCGACGAACATATTTTCTTTGAATTCCAAACCGGCCGAATTTTGGAGTAGCGAATTTATTTTCGTCGCAAATTGGAGAATGCTGATTTCCTCGGAGTTGCCCAGATTCACAGGCAGGTGTTCATCGGATAACATCAAGCGATAAATGCCATCGATAAGGTCGCTGACATAGCAAAAGCTGCGAGTTTGGCTGCCATCGCCATAGATGGTAAGCGGTTCGTTTTTCAATGCCTGATTTATAAAATTGGGCACAACCCTGCCGTCATCCAAGCGCATTCTGGGTCCATAGGTATTGAATATTCTCACGATACGCGTATCGATATTATGCGCCCGGTGATACGCCATGGTGAGTGCTTCTGCAAAGCGTTTAGCTTCATCGTAAACCGCGCGCCGCCCGACGGGATCTACATTGCCCCAGTAGCTTTCTTTTTGGGGATGCTCGAGTGGATCGCCGTAGATCTCGCTGGTGGACGCCAGCAGGAATTTGGCATTATATGCCCGGGCTACCCCCAAAGAATTGTGCGTACCCAGCGCTCCAGCTTTCATGGTCTGTATCGGCAGGTTAGGGTACCCAAATTGCGATGTGGGGTTTGGACTTGCAGGTGAGGCGAAGTGCAGGACATAATCCAGCTTGCCCGGAACAAATATAAATTCAGAAACATCATGTTTGATGAAATGGAAGTTGGAATTTCCTGCGAGGTGGGCGAGATTCACGGGTGACCCGGTGATGAAGTTATCCATGCCTACGATTTCATGACCTTTTTCCAGCAAATAATCGCAGAGATGGGACCCGAGGAAACCTGCCGCGCCTGTGATTAATATTCTCATCAAATCATCTCCAATCCATTCGTGAAATCAATCCATCCCCGGTTACCTGGTGTGTAACCAGGTCGGGAAGGTCGAGAAACCAGATGTTACCCTGGTAGAGGAAGGCGAGCCTGTTCGAAACTTTATTTTCATCCGGAGGCGACCATAAAACACGCTGGGGTTCGATCCCGGCCGATCCTTCGGGTGGGAAAACCGTGGCTTTGTTGGATCCATCCCGATCCATCAGGACGATCTTATACCGGCTCGTATCGCTTCGAGTTGGGAAGATCGCTTGCAGGTAACTTAACTGATAGCGCCCATCCGGTTGCAGCGTAGAAGCTGCTGGATATGCAAACATGCCGGTGAGCGGGACAATGGTCACGGGAGAATTGGATTGAAGGAAATCCGCCTCAAGATTGAAATCAGGAGATGAGCCCGGCTGGGAATCCGCAGCTCCCGCGCTGTGATCCGGATAAAAGAAAACGCGGGAATCCGGAGACCACTCCAAGGGCGGGATCCAGGCCCAGTCACTTTGACTGTTGTAAGGGATCAAGTTCTGCAAGAGGACGAAGGTGCCTTCTTTTTGGTCCACCAGACCGATTTGATCCGGGCGGGCATAGGCAAGGTGATTCCCATCCGGAGACCAGGTGAATTCCGTTCCCCACCAGCCATAGGTTCCCCCGCTGTTGGGTTCAATGATCTTGTCATTGCGGATCACACTCCCGCTGCTAGTGAAGGTCATCATCCAAAGGTCATTGTTCGATTGCCAGCCAGGAGGGGCGTCGCGTGGTTCAACAGTCGAATAAGTGAAGGTATTTTCCTGATTTGGCACCCAGGCGGCATGATGAATCACATTGTTGAGCCCAAGATCGATTGGCGCTTGACCTTCATGCGCAATATCAATGGCGAAAAGCGAATTGATATTTTTGCTATCCGCAGGCGCTTTCCGGGTATAGAGAAGCCAGCGGCCATCGTTTGAAAGCGTGAAAATCTGCCCGTCGAGATCTCCCGTTGTTACCATCGGCCGGCGAGTCCCGGTGGAGCCATCCATAACCCAGGCGTTTCCCGCGATCAAATATGCGATCCTGCCAGGGATGGAAAGGGGGGTGAAAGGTGTTTGCACGCCCACCATGGTGATTTCAGGTACAGGATCTTTAACCACGGATACCTTGAAGATGGACCGAGATTTTTGAACGCCGTCTTCCATCACCCTGCGGTAAGTGATCTGCTGGCTGCCATTCGCGCCGGGCTGGATTAACAGAGTCTGCCCCTTGGGCAGCGATTCGTTCTGAACCGTTTGGTGCTCAAAAGGAATGACCTGCTCCTCCACATCGAATTCCTCCGAGACGCGGATAACCTGGATGTTGGTCGGAGCGGTGATTAGTTTGAATGACTCAGGCTCCACCCGGTCCAGGTTCTTTAATTCAATCCCGGCCTTTTCAAGCGCCTGGGCGACGGACGTTTTGGCGGAGACTTCGAGCGGAATCTGTTTGCCATCGGCATCGATGGCCACCTGGATCATCTCTCCGGGAGTGGAATTCGAGTTGCAGGAGACGAGAAGGATAATGACTAGCAGTGCTGAGCAAAAGTGGGTGATTTTGGTCATTTGTACGATGGAAAAGGTATAATCAACAATCTTAATTTAGCAATTTTTGATTATAGCATGAGTGAAAATCCTCCCTCCCCTTTGCCTATTAACGCGATGATCGAAGCGATGCTTTTTGCAGCACCAAATGCGGTTTCTGTTGCGCAATTGGCTGAGGCTTCCGAGATGAAAATCGCTGAAGT
>Ga0208980_10000142_pt1 | contig 35809 bp, 35 predicted proteins | sample WetSurMetagenome_3_FD_187993 | JGI IMG/M metagenome (GOLD analysis project Ga0208980, IMG submission 187993) | Wetland microbial communities from Twitchell Island in the Sacramento Delta, sample from surface sediment Aug2011 Site A1 Bulk (version 2) | ecosystem: Environmental > Aquatic > Marine...
TGCCATCCATACCTGGGTACCAATCTTTATCACAGGATAGTTATTATCATCGCCATCAATGCACGCCATAAAATCAAATGTAACCTGCAAATCTGTAACAGGTGTAGTTGTTATAACTGTGCTATAATTCCCGGATATTGCTGAAAATTTCAGAATATCTCCATTTGAATATCCCATATCTACAGTGGTTTGAACCCCTTTGCTAACTTTTTCTGCTGATTTTTCATCTCCTGTCTGAATGACGTTATTAACTTTTTCAATTTTTATTGTTCCATCGGATTTACCATTACTTACCAGCTTACCCGAGTATTGATAGTTATTACCCTTGACATTTATAAAATAAAAACCATTTCTTATTCCTGATAGTAAAAAGTCCTGTCTGGAATTTTCTAAATAACTTTGAATTTGAGCAACCTGTTTTCCGCTAAAATCATGTACTGAAAGAATTGCGTCGCCGGCTAACGGAGGATAAATCTCCACTATTGAATTGTCAGTCATTGGATTCGGGTAGATCTTCAATTCAGATATTTGATTGTTCTCAACTGAATGAACTCCTGTCGTTGTTGTTAAATGCAAAATATCTCCTCCGCTTATGGTGAGAGTGGTTCCTTTAGTCAGGTTCTCTACTTTTACCGTTGATACAGTCGTAGATGCACCGGCACCTTTGAATGATATAAGGTAATTCTGTGCATTTGCTGTAAGCACCAAAAAACTAGTAATAATTATTAATATCCTTTTCATTTAGTTTGAGTTTGTAAAACACTTGCGAAGTCAATTTATGTTAAAGTTAAAAAAGACATTAATGCAAGTCAAATAAAAATACATCTGCTATAGATTTAACCAGGATGAGTGAAAAGCCGGAATCTTTGACCACTTTTAGCTGGTCTTGCATTCAAAACATAAGCTGTATAATAACAGATTTTTAAAATCGGACTTAGATTGTCAGGTCACTCTGGCGGGAGGAGGTCAAGACTGCCGGCTTTCCGTTATAGATCAGTTAAAAATACTATTATCCTTATTTACGTTGTTTTAAGTTCACAATTGAAAGATCATCTCCAATTGCGAACTTATTTTAAAACCGCGAAAAAGTCTCCCCGACCTGACCAGAATAAATCTGGGATTAATCCATTTTTGGCTTCTTTTCTTTTTTAAATTTCAGACCAATATTGAAATTGATGCCACTCAGATCCTTGTTGGTTACATGTGTTATCTGAACATTTTCATCGCTCTCATCCAATCCGGTCACATACCTGTAGCTTATACCGGTTACAAGAGTAAGCCGCTTACTGAGATTCAGTTCAAGGCTTATACCCGGTTCCATTAAAAAGAAGCCAGCTCCGGAAATATTCCAGAAATTATCAAGAAGCCCTGATTTTGGATTCTCGTAGTCCTTTGTTGATCCATATGCCAAAAGTAATTGTCCGCTGCAATGCCAGAGGTTTGCAGGTTTATAAATATATTGGCCAAGCGCACCGAAATACCCGTAATTTACCCGTGGATGACTCAGATTTAATCCGCCGGAAATTCCCAGTAAAATCGACTGGTTAAAGACAGCACCGCCATAAAACCCAATTAGTGTTCCTACATCACCCTGTATTGAATTGATTTTAATTTCAGGGGTCCAGATTTCACTGACTTTTACATTTGAGCCGAACAGTGACTTTGTAGAATCCGCTTCCTGTGCAGATGCCTCTGCAGAAAGAGACATCAGAATAACCATCATAACTAAAATTCCTTCAGTCAGACTGAGATTTTGATTTGTAGTTTTTGCTTTCATGATCTTTACATTTTAATTTTAACTATTTAATATTCTGATATTTAATTATCTGTATAATACTTACTGTTCATGAGATTTTTCAGTGTTCCCTGGTACTGAAACAATAAACCATCCACCCAAAGGAAATTATGAAAAACAGTCTCTGCCATACACCTGCTGCCTGGGCTACCTCAGACATAAGTATTGATAAAATGATGACTGATACTCCTGCACCAGCAGCCAATCGTCTGTCTGTCTGCTTCTCAATGATAAAAGTTGCAGAAACAGTCAGAATAATGAAAGTCAGTCCGTTAGTAAATATGAAATATGAATGCCACCCATCTTCCAAAATATTGTATTGAATAAGAGTATTTACCGGAGCGTGATTAAAAAATGCAGCAAGTATTAATGATGTACCGAATAATATCAGGAATAACCTTTGGAAAGCAAATCCCTCAAAATATCTCCATCCGGAAATTACTGATCCGATCCCAAGAAACACAAAGGTGAAATTCATAATCCAGGCATTTGGAGTATTTTGTGCACCAAGTTGACTTAAAGTGTTAACAATAATTGAATATCCCGGCGCACTGTAAACCGGAAGAATGACCATTACTAAAAGCAGCATGCAATAAGCTGCAACAAGCATTAGTATTTCTTTATTCTTTTTCATTTCGGTTTATTCATGATTATTGGATTACTCAAGTCAAAGGGTCTTATATTTCATTTCTGAAAATGAATTGTTGGCCTCTTCCCCGACTGGTATTAAAACACGACCTGATACAGTCTCATTCTTTACATACCTGCACCATGTGAATACTATACCGAAATGGAAAAGAGATTCGATTATAATGAGGAGGATACTTAACCAATTTATGTAATACTGATGTTCTTGTTTTTGATTTGAATTTGTAGTCATTTTTCCCGGATTTAAATTTCAGAACAAACTTAAATCTGAAAATCGAGGTGGATAGAATCAGCCTATCGGAACGATGTTCGAGCCTATCGGATAAAACACATACAAAGCGGGTAATTAAAATTATGTGTCTGACAATATGAATGTTACTGATCAGTCAGCGACTTTCTGTATTCAGAGGGTGTCTTCAGGGTATACTTTTTAAAAGCTATATTAAACGAGGATTTTGAATTATATCCGACAATATCAGCCAGTTCTTCAACAGTAAGTTTTGAATCTTTATCCTTCTGAATGAGCTTCTTTGCATGTTCAACCCTGTAACTGGCCAATAACTCGAAGAAATTTTTATTAAGCTTCTCATTAATAACCTGCGAAACATGATGTGATGTTTCATTTATCTGCTTCGCCAGACCGGGCAGTGAAGCTAAATTATTTGTAAAGTAGGAGTTGTCCTCCATTTCCTTCTTGATTTTGGATAGAATCATTTGTTTGTTCTCGTCAGACAGGGAGGATTTCTCATATTTCATCATCGGAAAATCAAAAAAGGAACCTGGCTTATCAAAATATTCTGATCTGTTCAGCACCAGGTAACTTGTTGAATAGATCATGAACGAAATATAGGAAGCGATCAGGTAATCTCCAACATCACTATCCATCCCGAAATAAATCTTAGTTGATAAAAATATTGCTATAAGCAAAAGAAAATGGATAAGTGTATTCCTCAGTATAATTAACAACTCATTATCAGTCTTGAAGAAAGACTGCCCAAATGACCTGAATTTTCTTATCAGAATGACTATGATGGCACTTATGTAAATGAATAATTGGATTGCTGTCAGCTGGTTGATATATTGACCGATCCCTAAAGGATCATCTGAAATTTTAGGCGTCACTTCAAGATAGGCCCAATCAGGATGGTTTGTCCTTACGTATGAGTTATATTTGACCTCGTCCGGCTGGATGAATTGGAAAACCATATAAATGAGCCAGAATATTGAAGGAAGAAAATGGGCCCATTCTTTTCTTTTCCCATGAGGATTTAAACTATTAATAATATAGAGGTAAATAAGGGGAGCAAAGGTAAAGTTCAATGGTTCGCTAAAATTCGTTACAGCTAATACTTTAACAATATACCCTGTGTTATTCAACCATCCTTCAAAAATTGAGAGAGATAAAAAGAACAGCACCAGCCCCTGGTATAAATTAGCTCTTTTATCATTTTGACATTTTATTATAAAAAACCATGATAAAAAGAAACCCTGAAATACACCAAGAAAAATGAATATATCAAGTATTCCAATATGTATATCTGTTCTCATTTGAAGAAACCTTTTAAATAATATTCTTCAAAAATGGTTGTATACTTATATTCTGAACCTATTCTTTCAGCCGTTCTGGTGGTTAGGTTACATAAATATTAAAAAGATGCCAGATCCTCTCTTCTCAAAAAAGTAAATTCCCTTAATCAAAAATAAATATTAGTTGTTAAACCCCAAACTTTTTTTTCCATGAATTTCATTGAATAGCAGGTAAATGGAAGATCCTGAAGACTATTTCACAACACTTGTAAAATGGAAATATTATGGAAATTTCAGTGCCCGTGGCTAAAATCAGCCGTATCAAATTGACTATCTCAGCCAGGTGATAAGCGCCTGATTATAAACTTTATTACTAGGGCACCATTAACTTTATACTGGATATAAGAACTAAGGTTGAAGAGGATAAGTATAAACTTGCCGTCAGGATGGTTAATGGGAATGATGTAATGTACATCAAACTGCAAAAAATGCTAACCAAAATACTTAGTTCTGACCGACCATCTATTATATCTCACTCATAACCCGGGGATCGATGTTTACCCTTCTGGGCCAGCAAAACAGACTTAGAGTAAGTGCGAAAGCGAAAGTACATTAATACATTAACTGAACTAACTCACAATAAAAATACATCTCGCCTGAAGCAGAGGTAATTCAGGTCTTGAAGTCCATTCAATCCTTTTATTGAGATTTAAGATTTGATAGAATTAGCAATTCTACTTCCTTTCCTTGCTCCTATTAATGAAGCAATTAATGAAAGTACCCACCCTATGCTAACAAGAATCCACATCGAAGAAATCCAAAAATTTGGTTCTACGATAGCGGCAATAATTCCCATCAAATTACATATGATTGGGACATACCAGATACTTCCGGGATTTTGTTTTACAATAAAGAAGCAACACACAGCAATTACTAAATCAGAAAGTAAATACGCTAAAGTTCCGCCAATTTCCCCACCTATTCCTTCACCAATACCGAATAACAAAATCAAAGCTCCAAAAAATGTTAACAAGGCTAATACTGCACTTGGCATAGTCGTCAGAAATGACTTTTTCCGATTAGTGTTCATATTGTGAATTGTTTAGGTTAGAATTTATGCAATATAAAACATTGATTTGTTCAACGTTTTAACGGACTTATGATATTTATCACCCATCACTCGTTACTCATTGATTTTGACTACTTTGCCTAAGCCAATCCATTAAACCCATAAATGACCTTTAAATTGCTATATAGAAAACTGATGTCAAGAAAATTCTCCTGGCAGTCCGAGTCGTTGGAACAACCAGGTGGGACGAAAAGAAATACTTTGCGAGAAATTCCTAAAAACACACACTGGTAATTTATAACTCACTATTTACAGAATCAAAGCGTCAGGAGTAATTAATTATGCATGCACAAAATGTAAACAAGAAGTCATGGCAGTTAATTCTACGCTGGTCTGCACGTGTCATAGGGACTCTCATTGTTCTTACAAGTGTTATATTTTTATTGCTGACATTGTTGAGCACCAAAAGACTCTAACTGACTTTTTCTCCAGTCAGAACAAGGGAGTCTCGATTTAGCAGATGCTTTATTAATAATATCATGCCAAAGACCTCAACCAATTCCAAAGGACAAAGAGGTATTTGTAGGTTTGTGGCATTCCCGTTCAGGTTTTCAAATTGAAATTAAATCTTCAGGAATAGCAAATGTGATCCCAATTGTTAAACCTAAAAACCCTGACTGTTACAAATTAGATGTAGCTGTTACACGAAAATATGATCCCTTAACCAGATTGCTGATAAATATCTGCCCGGTCACTGGTAATTTTTCTTCTAAGACTTTTTTACCCTGATGATTGAATATTTCAACAATAGTCGAATCTGAAATATTTTTTATATCAAATACAATATATTCTCTATATTCTCTGGCAGGATTTGGATATACATTGATTTGTGCATTAGTAATTTGGGAGTTGAAATTGTGTTCAGAATAATAATAAGAAATATTGCAGTCACCAACTAACTTATTAGTGGTTGTGTCCAGGAGATAAAAGATATATGAAGTCACGTTTCCATATTCATTATCCTGACTTTTATGCCAACCATAAATTCAAACACACCACTTGTTGTATGGGTATTTTTTTGCATTTGAATGTGGCGTAATTTTGGTATGAGGTAATAATTATTCATAGTTAAATTTAAAAGAACATCATTTGAGACAGACAGACCGTAAATAGCTTCTTTTAGTTTTAACAATTAATTCTTTGAGCCATGAAAAGATTGTTTTTAGCAGCATTACTTGCAATAGCAATCTGTGCTGTTACGTTCGCAAGAAAACTTGTTAATTTGCTTCTGGAGGATGACCTTTCACAGCATTGGGTAACTAACTGATTGATAAGCAGACAATGTTGCATTTCCGTCTATCATATATTCAAACGGATAAATCATTTTGAGTCAATCGTTTCCCTTAAAATCCTTATAAACTCCGCAGGAACTTAACAGAATTAACCTGGTGAAGTCTCGTGATATTCAGGTCATATCAATTACATGATAGTCCCTGGCTTTTTTATTTGTTACCAGGCTTTTAATGGATTTAATGACAATCTGTTTAAATTTAAACAAAGGTCGGTGGTAACCAACTCCATTTTTTTATTATTGGAAAAGTCAGCGACCATGCCAACAATTAGCCGGAATAAACTGACCACCCAGGACCGAAGTTATTTAAACAGACTGTTCTGAAAACATTGGAAGAGTAAATTTAAAATTACTTCCCTCTCCATATTCACTCTCTGCCCAAATTTTACCTCCGTGTTTTTCTACAAATTCTTTACAAAGTATTAATCCTAAACCTGTTCCTTTTTCCTCTGCCGTACCTGTTGTGGTTTGTCTTTGAGAAATATCAAACAGTTTTGCTCTCTCTTCGTTTGCAATGACCAACTCTGTTTCCCGTATTGCTTTCTCCCCGTTAGCAATTAATAACTCATCTGCACGTTTTTGATTCTCTTTGTTAGCAATGATTTTCTCATCTGACTTTACTCTTTTATCCATAATACATATAATGTCTCGACAAAGTGATTTTAAAATTATAGTATATCAATATAACAGAAAAATGGCAAATAAGTCTGTGAACGTAATACTATTATTTAAGAATAAATCTTTGGTTTAGAATTATTTATGATAAACTACTTTCCCGGATCATATCTGGCAGTTATAGATTGAGTACCCCTAATAGGAGTAAAATACTCGTTGTTTTGAAGTGTACTTTAAACCTAAACTTTCGGATTTTGAAGTGGTCAAAGATTTTGGTTTAAAATCTTTTTAACCGTTTATATCTGTCGCTTTTAATTGACTTTCACTTGCATCTTTCATAATTTTACTGTAAATAACTTAATATTAATGGATTGAAATGTTAATTTATGAAGAAACTGATATTTCTGATAACACTTTTTATTATCCTTTCACTGACAATTCTGGCTCAGGGTACGAATAAATCCCGACACCCAGTGTACCAATCATGGATTTCACTTAATAACAGTTTTCTTGAGAAAGAAGGTATTCTGTATGAAGTGAACGATTCCACTATTTCATTGAAAGACTTGAATGTACAAACAAATTCAGACAAATTAAATCTGGTAATGATTAATTACAGAAACATTAAGGACGTTTACCTGAGGCCCCGGCACAGCATATTGAAGGGCGTAGCTTTTGGAGCGGCGGCGGGGATTGTTGTCGGAGTCGTCATTGGACTTAACTACGAAGAAGATCATAATAGAATTTATAGCCTTGACAGGAAAGCGGTTGTACTATTAGACGGAGCGACACTTGGGCTAGCAGGAGCTGGTGTAGGTGCTTTGCTCGGATCAATAAAGATCAGGATCCCTATTAACGGCAGAATTGAAAAATATAACGAATCCAGAGGCAGGCTTAAAAGCTATTCGCAGCTTAAATAGATCAAGAGAGACCTATCCCCGTCAATGAGATTAGCTTGCTCATATATTCATATAAGTTATTTATATTAATTCATTGTTCCCGGCCAACTGTGGACAAACGTCCGGCTTTTTCACTATTTGTTCAATGAAAACAAGGGTTTTCAGATTTGGTGCAACGTACAAGCTAATTATCCGTCTTTAGATATATGCATTTATTTTTACTCAAAACATCCTGGTGTTTTACTAATTAATTGGTTGCAAAATGAAAAAAACAGTTTTCTGTCGCAGTCTGATCTTTATGATCCTGTCAATGATGTTATTTTCCAGTTCCTATTCCCAGACATTCATACCTGTGAGAGGTAATGGACCATCAGTTGATAAAAAGTTCAATGTTTCTGATTTCAAAGGTATTGATGTGTCGAGTGGCATCGACGTAATCCTTGTCCAGGGAAGCAGTGAATCTCTTACTCTGACTGCACAGGAGAATTTATTTGAATATATAACGGCCACAGTCGATAATGGAACGCTGAAAATTTATACACGCAATAATCTCAGACCAACCCAGCCTATGAGAGCAAGGATTACTTTTAAGAATATAAGCAGCCTTAAGGTATCGGGTGGTGGTGATGCATACAGCGAAACTCCTGTTAATGTTGAGACATTAGATATAAACATAAGCGGTGGTGGAGATTTCAAATCCGTAATTAATTCAGAAGAGCTGAAATGCAATATAAAAGGTGGCGGTGACGCAGAAATTGAAGGAAAGATAAAAAGTTATAATATTGCTGTATCAGGGGGAGGAGATCTAAAATCACAGGTAAGTGCCGGAAGCATCTCGTGCAGAATGGTCGGTGGTGGCGATCTTTATTTAAGGAACGAGGGACAGACATCTAAAGCTGACATTGAAATTAATGGTGGCGGAGATCTGGATATGAAAATGAGTGCCGAAAAGTTAAAATGCTCCGTCTCAGGTGGCGGTGATGCAGTTATTTCCGGACAAGCTTCTGAATTTGAAATAAATATTAATGGCGGCGGAGACGTCGATGCAAGGAATCTTTCAACTGAAATTACATCATTTAATGTCGGTGGCGGTTCAGATATCCGTGTTAATGTATCAAAAGAATTATCGGGATATATTTCAGGTGGCGGTGATGTGTATTACTCAGGAAATCCGACAAAGATATCAGTTGACGCAAAAGGAGGCTCAGAAGTACATAAACAATAATTCGCCTTACTCCTCACAACACTTTCCGGCTCTCTTTGTTACTACATGTAAATCAGGTTTAATCCGACAGGATTTTGAAGCGGTCAAAGAAGGTCAACCCAAGCAGGTGATCTTTCGTTCGCCTTTTGCTTTAAACCCCTGATAAACTCTGATCGAATTGACAGGAATCAACCAATTATGCTTGATAATGAAGAAAATATTTATTCTTCTGCTCTTAATTAATTTATCATCAAATGTATTCAGCCAGGCTAACAACGGAACAATAAAGGGGAAGGTAATCAATTCAAAAACCAATCAGGGAGTTCCTTTTGCAGGTATTGCTGTATGGGGAACCAATATCGGCGTTATAGCTGACGTGGATGGGAATTATATATTTTCAGGACTTGAGCCCGGCTTCATAGAGCTTCATGCATCAAGCATCGGCTTCAAACCCTATGTTTCAGAAGGGATTATGGTGACAAACAGTAAGACGGTAAATTTCGATATACTGCTTGAGGAATCAGAGCTTCAGATAGGCGAGGTTGTTATAAAGGCTTCCCCTTTCAGGAAGACTGCTGAAAGTCCGGTTTCCGCACGTATCATAGGGATCGATGAAATTGAACGTAATCCTGGCGGAAACAGGGATATCTCCAGGGTAATACAGTCATTCCCGGGAGTTGCCTCAACACCCGCCTTCAGAAATGATGTAATTGTAAGAGGCGGAGGCCCAAATGAGAACAGGTTCTATGTTGACAATGTTGAGATCCCTTATCTTAATCATTTCTCGACCCAGGGTGCTTCAGGCGGACCAGTCGGTATCATAAATGTTGACTTTGTCCGTTCCGTTGACTTTGTTTCCGGTGCTTTTCCGGCTTCACGCGGGAATACACTGAGTTCAGTACTGAGCTTCAACCTTACCGATGGGAACAAGGAAAAAATGAAATACAGGGCAACTGTCGGAGCATCTGACCTTGGATTGACTATTGATGGACCAACCGGGAAAAACAGCTCTATTATAATGTCGGTCAGAAGATCCTATCTGCAGTTCCTGTTCAGTGCCCTGAAACTCCCATTTTTACCTACTTATACTGATTTCCAGTTCAAATATAAATGGAGACTCAATGCCAAGAATGAACTTACAGTATTGGGACTGGGAGCAAAGGATGATTTCGAGCTTAACCTTAAGGCAGATCAGACAGAATTTCAGAAATATATTCTCGACTTTATACCGGTACAAACTCAGTATAGTTATGTTTTAGGAGCTGTACTTAAACATTTCACAGAAAAAGGTTATGATACCTGGGTCCTTAGCAGGAATTATCTTAACAATACACAGTACAAGTACATGAACAATGTCGAGGTTGATTCCAACAAAGTTCTTGATTATCTTTCCGGCGAGGGTGAAATAAAAGCAAGGTATGAGAAAACCATTATTGGTGATAATGGATTAAGGTTCAGCTTCGGTACAGGTATGGAATATGCTCATTACCGCAATTATACATATAATAAGATTTTTACCAGTAATGGAACCGAAGTGATTGACTACAATACGAATCTAAAATTTGGCAAATTTGGTATATTCGGACAGGTTAGCAAATCGCTTCTTGATAAAAAGCTTGCACTTTCGTTTGGCATTAGAACTGATGCTAACAATTACTCAACTTCAATGGAAAACCCTGTCAATCAAATATCTCCCAGATTCTCAGCATCATACGCCCTTACTGGTAAACTGAATCTGAATCTGAACCTGGGAAGATACTACGAACTCCCGCCGTATACCGCTCTCGGATTCGCCAATAATTCGGGAGTGCTGGTCAATAAATCGAACAATCTTAAGTATATCAGAGCTGATCATCTGGTTACAGGTATTGAATACATTCCTATAGCAAATATTCAGCTTTCAGTCGAGGGATTCTATAAACACTACACTGATTATCCCTTTTCGGTCAGGGACTCTGTCCCGATATCCAGCAAAGGCGCTGATTACGGGATTTTCGGCAATGAAGAGCTCAAATCATTTTCTCAGGGACAGGCATATGGAGTTGAGTTCCTGGGCAGGATAAAAGAATTTAAGGGTCTCAACCTGGTTTTTGCATATACATTTGTAAGAAGTGAATTCAAAAATTATTATGGAGTATATATTCCAACCGCTTGGGATAACAGGCAATTGTTCAGTCTCACCGGCACCAGGAAATTCAAAAAGAACTGGGACGCAGGAGTGAAGTTCAGATATGTAGGAGGAGCACCATATACACCTTATGATGAAGAGAAATCTTCTCTTAAGGAGGCATGGGATCTGCAGGGACAGGGCTATCTCGACTATACTAAGTTCAATAGTCTAAGGCTGAAAGGTTTCAACCAGCTCGATGTAAGGATTGATAAAAGATATTTTTACAAAAAATGGTCCTTAATGCTCTATGTCGATATTCAGAATGTTCTTAATTCGCAGGCCTACCAGCCTTCGATCCTTATCAGGGAGACAGATAGTAATGGATATCCTGTCACTGATCCTCTTGATCCGGAAAGGTATAAGCTAAAATATATAAGTGGAACATCGGGAACTGTTATTCCAACTGTGGGTATAATTGTAGAATTTTGATAACCTTTAGTGAAAACAGGTAACAGCTGAGACCAAAGATGCCTTTTATAATACCGGTCATAACGGTAATTTTAATTAGTCTTTCCGGCACCCTTCAGAAATAATCACCAATTCTAAACCATACGTTAGCTGCAATAAACTGATCACCCAGATCCGGAGATAACTTCTTGTTGTTTTGTTATGTATGTTAATCCTGGTCTGACCGGATCCTGACTTTGACAAAAAAGTCCATAACTTACACCCTGTGCAGATATCTGCAGAGGTTCAAAATATGATCAATATTTTCAGTAAGTCCTTAATAGCTTGATCTGCTTAAACAATTTGAAGAAAAAAAACAGATTTTCCTCTAATCTTTATTTTATCCAGAATTTATCGTCTGCAGGGATATTTTTTACATACCCTGCAGACATAGGATCAAAGTTTAGTTTTCCGAATAAGTACCAGGCCGCAGAGGATACACAGGGCAAATTATCTGCACCCTGCCAAAGCAGATCTGGTCCGTATCCCGATCCTCGGTTGGTTGCGTAAGGGATTCCCATTGTTACTCCCGGACCTGATATAATAGCCTTTTCAATTTCCTTCAGATAGAAATTTGCCTGATCTGTAAGTCCGGCTTTTTGAAATGCGACAACCATTTGACCCGTACCTTCAAGGAAAACATCGTCCCGATCAATATCTATGCAATACCCTGAAATGATAGCGCCGGTACCGACAGCCATATGTCGGGTCAGAAAAGTCTGATCAGCAAAAGTCAACGAACCAACCGGGAAATTTTCCAGGGCACAATAGCCCCACGAAAAATTGTCCAATGCATACATATAGCGATCTCCAGGAGATGATACAAGTACTTTATTGTTCTTGTCCCAGCGAATATCATAGAAATACTTCAGCAACCGTTTATGCAAACTGTCATAACCATACAATGCATTGAATGCATCGAGCATATTTTCTGTGACCTTATTAGTTTTCACCCCTGATACCGGATCATATCCTCCCCATAAACTACCATCAGCATCCTGCAGGTGCCTGATCCATTTATCGAGGTTTTGCATCATGTCATCGTACCTGTTACTTTTTGTTTTTGCCTTGTAATTATTCAATGCAATTAAGAGCCATGCATTGTCACCCAGCCATCTTCCTGAACCGGAAAGAGGAACGCCATAACTATTCCTGAACTGAGCGAAGCCACCAGTCCCATATAATAATTCCGAATTCACATTGTTGCTGAAGAAATCAAAAACAGCTTTGGCCTTTAATGTGTCACCCATCGCTATGTATACAAGTGCCGCAAGGGAATTGTCATAAAGAGAAACGAAGTTACTTCCGGTTGCGCTCTCCAAAAGACCATTAGAAAGCTGTTCATTAACTAACCATAAATACACGAGACTGTCATATTTAACAGATTGAGAAGGCTGAACAGGGGGTTTCGGCTCAGGATTCTTATGACAACATATGGCACTAACTGTCATTAAGACAGCAATAAGAAAAATCAATCCGGTAATTGGTTGCCGGGCTACATCCTTAATATTTGAGTAAGATTTTTCCATAAATAGACCTGTTATAGTTGAGGTTTAATTATCAGGCTTTTGTAAATAATTGATTAATTTCACATAAGCTATTACAATACAGGAAAATAAACGAAAAATGCAATTTATGAAAATAAAATGTCTGTTACTCACCATTTGCATTTTTACTTCAGGATGTAAGTCTAGCAATAGCACCACTACATTGAAAAGACTTGACATTGAGGTTGATGGGAAAAAGCGGGTATATATATTATACATTCCTAAAGGCTTGCCATCTAATTCACCTTTGGTTTTGGCAATGCATGGGTACACAGACAATGCCTATGCCTTTATGAATTATACAGGGCTTAACCGGGTTGCCGATAAAAATGGTTTCGCAATCTGTTATCCCCAGGGGCTAGTTGATAGTTCCGGCAATACCTTCTGGCAGGTTGGATATTCCTTCCATAGAAACGAGAAAGTGGATGATGTTAAGTTCCTGACCATTCTTACAAAACATCTGCAATCCGATTATGGTTTTAATCCCGGAGAGACATTTGCGACAGGGATGTCTAATGGCGGCGATATGTGCATTATGCTGGCATGCAAAAAACCTGATTTATTTAAAGCAGTTGCACCGGTTGTCGGATGCATGATGAAAACTGTCCTCGATTCCTGCAATTCATCTATACCGATCCCTGTGTTTATGATCAATGGAACAAACGACAAAATAACATGGTGGGATGGTGATATTAATGACAGACAAGGCTACGGAATTTACTATTCTGTTCTGACAACTTTCGATTTTTTTGTCAGAAAGAACAACTGTACAAAAATATCGGTAGATACTCTTACCCATATTGGTTTAAATGACAAAAGTTATGTTATCTCTACAAAATATACACAGGGATTGGATGGTAATCAGGTATGGCTCTACTCCGTCATAAACGGCGGGCATGACTGGATAGGGAAAGGAGGAAATATGGATGTGAATGCAGGCGAAGTGATATGGGATTTTTTCAAACTCAAACACTCTGTTCACAGTAAAGGGGAGAATTAAATTTTCGATTCAGGTTATTGAGATATATTATTTAACCTCTTCCCGGCCATCTGAATACTTTGCATATCTTCCTTTTTCGCGTGCATGGATATTGTCATATCTTTTCCATGGCCAGCCACCAAATTGAGTTTTGCGATAATCTGAAAATGCTTGCTGGATTTCTGCAACAGTGTTCATCACAAAAGGTCCATGTTGAACAACAGGCTCACCGATAGGGCATCCCTGGAGTAAAAGGAGATAAGCATCTTCATTCCCATTTGTGACAATTACCGGCTGATCTGGCAATAATTCGACAGAATTATATGGTTTTATATTAATCCCGGCTATGTCTATTTCAGAACCACGGTAGAAATATAGAGACCGGTTTATTTCGGGAGAAGCAGTCGGAATAGTCCAAATTCCGTTGGCTTCTATCTTTAAGAGCCATATTCCCACTTCATTTACCGCATCAGCTGCCCATGAATCAGGTGCAGGGGCTGGTGCTGTTACCTCACCTATTTTTCCGGCAATAACAGTAGTTTTAGTTATTTTCCCATTCTTATCTTTGTATGTGTGAACAGGAATATCCTCTCTCCAGAGCATATTATAAAAGGGCCTTGAAAATTTTCGTTTTTGAGGAAGGTTAAGCCATATCTGAAAAAGTTCCAGTGTATTCGGCTTATCCTTATTTAGTAACGGGAACATTTCGGAATGTTGCATCCCTGCACCTGCAGTCATCCATTGTACATCACCATTGCCATATCTTCCTGATGCTCCGTATGAATCAGAATGATCAACAAAACCATTCAACACAACGGTTACCGTCTCAAAACCTCTGTGGGGATGCATCGGGAACCCGGGTATTTTTTCCCCATGGTACATTCGCCAGCCATCCTTCAGAGTAAAATCCTGTCCGAGAGATCTCCCTTCCAATGAGGCAGCAGGTCCCAGGTGATCATTTCCGGCCGGATAATTATCGTAGTGGTGCACACAGAACAAAAAAGGATCACTTGTCTCCCAGACAAATCCTAAAGGTTTAATGTTGATTATTAATTTATTATACATCTGTTTTAAAATTTAGAATTAATGAAAATTACTAATCTGCTTTTATACATAAAATCAAAGTAAACTAAAGCGAATCTATATCAAGCACATTAAGGTAAAAAACTCCCTGAATTATGAACCTGATTATCCTTGAAAGGCCGAAAAGGAGATACAGTTTAAACGGATATTTAAACAAGCTAACAGCAATTACTACCATTGAAAACGGGGAGAAGGGAAATAAAGCGGAAATGATTATAAAAGCTCCTCCCCATTTCCTTACCATATTGATGTATCTATTCAGTACACGCTCAGAATAAGCCTTCATCCTTTCCCTTTTTGATACCCAGTATCCGATAAAATATGAAATTGCCCCGCCGATATATGAAAGTATCCCAAGCAAAAACAGGATGAGGAAGGGGGAACTGAATTTTGCACTCCATATCACAAATAAATCGGGAGGTATTAATCCCATAAAGGACTCGGCAAGTAAAAAAACTATTAAAACAAGTGAATCCGGCAGACGACCGGTTATAAACTTAAAAATTGCATTAAAATCAATAAGGTACTTGCTGATGAGAACAGCGGGTATCATAATCAACATATATATCAGGATTATCTTTAATGCAGTCTTCCACATAAAACTGTAAACTCCCTTATCTTTATTCACAAGGTGTTTAGCTTTCAGTCCGGTCCAGAAGGTATTCAGTGTGTTAAACATTGAATCCGGAAAATTGATAATTATAGCATAAAAATAATAAATCTGAACAATATAATGAGTTCAGTTCTAAAATTTTACATTTATTTTTAAGAATCACTGACGTTAAATTCTACATGGTGTCTAGACTTGATACCGCGTTCTCAACCTCAACCTTAACCTCAACCTTACAAAATGTTGTTTAAACGATTATTATAGGGTCAGTACAAAAGTTTTTTCGCTTACAACTTTTGCAGTATTTGCCCATCCAGACTTCGTCAAATTGATTCATAATCGCCTTGACTATTTCGGGATTAGTTGTAACGAAACCTGATTCAAAATTGCGCGTATTTATACTTTTTATGCCTAATCCTGCCCCGGTAAGATTTGCAGAACCAGTATATGCAAATTTTCCATCAACAATAATGTGTTTGAAATGAATTCTTGGACATAGCTGCCGTTCTATACTTTTCCATAACAAAGGGTATTTGTCAAAGCTTTTTCTAAAGTTGACACCAGGTTCTTTTGCATGTAAAAGGCGGATGGCTACTTTCCTTTTTACTAAACTATCAAGCACAGATAAAAAGGATTGGACAATCCCTTTGTGGTGAACATGCAAATCTTTTATATCAGCGGTACCTATCCACACAAAGGAATTTGCGTTTGCAACAGGCTCAATAGCCTGCTTATATAATTGTTCGTTAGTAATAAAACTTATGCTCATTACTTATACTTTCAGGTAGAATTTTTTCGCTGTATATCTTGTCTTCAAGCGATTATATTTTATAAGCAGTCTCATATTATGGTTGCCCCTAAAGGTATAAATAATATAGACCACCTTACATTATTGGGAAAACCAGTTTCCTTGCATGCAATCCGGATTTATATATTGACTACAAAAAAAAGAAAAACCATCCACCCGAGTATTATCTGAGATGAATGGAATCCAGGATTAATGAACCTGATCTGAAGCAATGTTCCCTATATCAAACTCTGCTTAAAATTTTAACTTCGGGAAAGCCTATAACCCCTCCTTTTTCCATAGCTGCTTTCAGTTCAGGATTTGCCATAAACCCTTTTATTGCCTGCACATTTGGAGCTTCGCCAATAATTGTTACCTTATTTGCATTATCAATAGATTGGTATACGCCCGTACTTTTGAAACCTGCCTTTGAACGATTCACTTCATCAGCATCAAAAACTTTTCTCCAATCCGAATAGTTTTTGCATTCATGAGAAATAATTACTGTTACCATTTAAATTGAATTTATGATTTCCTACTCATATGGCTTTTCGGTTTCGCCCCGTTTATTTCGTTTGGTTTCTGGTCTCCATCATTACAACAATTTGAAATCGAATATGTTCGAGGAGATAAGAACCATCATTACTGGCAAGAATTCCCTTGAAAAATGACTACCATTAGCCGGAGTAAATACTTCTTGTTTAGTTGTTTATATGAATTGTATTATTATCCGGCTTTTAGGTGGTCAAAAAACTGATTTAATACGTTATAAATGGTAACAGGATGTTTGTGGACAACGATTGAATAATCTTTGAGGTCGTATTGGCAGGACAGGCATCCCCTTCAGCAAAAAAGCAGCTGGACCTCACTCACACAAAACATATTGCGGATGAGAACGAAAGCTATCAATCTAATTTTTTCTTATAGCCATAGGTTGAGCCTAAGATTGAGATCCTCAAATGTTATTCTCAACCTTAACCTTAACCTTAACCTCAAAAGCCTGATGCAGGGGTTACTCCAGGTTTCAAATGATGACCTGGTATTTTGAAGTAAAATCTAACCCTATTGACATTTCAGGTTCGTTCTTTGCACTTTTGAAGGCTCTGTAAAAGCTCCATACATGGCATTCTTAAATGAAGCACATGCATTGCTGGTTTGTCCTTTTCCAGCTTGTGCTATGGCAAGCTGAAAGTAAAATTTCGCTTTTGCTTCGGCATCTCCGGTTTCAAGAGCCAGACCTTTCTGGGCATAATCTGCTCCGCTGTTAAAATTCTTCTGTTTGTTATAGACATCAGCAAAATAATAGAAAAGACCCTTATCGTCGCCATACTTTGCAGCTTTATTTAGCATAACAATCGCTTCATCAAGCTTATTTGCCTGATTTGCCTGCGATCCGGAAGCCCGAAAATATTCAAGCGCCAGTTTGGATGCCTGTTTTACCTTAACTGAATCATTTCCACTTTTTACTTTCTGAAGAAATAAATCAATATTTTCCTCAAAAGCAGTTGCATTATTCTGTGTTCTGTAGATTAAAGCCTTGTTGTAAATTGCATTAAGGAAAGAGGGATTGATTACCAGAAGGCTGTCAAATGCCAGAAGGGCATTATTATAATCTTTCGCTGTAAAATACTCAGTTCCCAGATTGTAATAACCTTGTACCAATAACCTTGAGGCATTTTCTTTATTAGCTGCACTTGCATATTTATCAGCTGCAGCTGCGGCTCTTTTTGAAGCTTTTATGGTCTCCGAGGCTGGTTTTTTTTCGGTCAGTGTGTTAGCAGCAAGCTTGACATATAATCCAGGCAACACCTGTACGGCTTTTTGTTTCAGGTCAGCAGCTGTTTCCCCAACCTTGTCCGACAGAACTACTACTTTCTCAAATGCTTCAATAGCAGCTTTAACATCGGTCTGCATGGTTTTCGCCCCTTCATTGTAAGCATCAATCACGTCATAACGTGTCTGCGCATTGAGATTCGCACCGATAATGCTGAAGACTACAATAATCCCTGAAATTTTTCTTATTATTTTCATGTTCATCATAATTCAGATTATAAGGTTATTAAATTACTTTTTCTGTTTAAGCCTGCAAAAATAAAATTTATTTTTAATTTACCTTTTTGCGGAACATTTTTTTATTGGATTTCAAAGTAAGATTTTATGATTCATTACTTATTTGTATTAATATTAAATTTATTAATTGAGTTGTATGTATTTTTGGTTGAAAATATATAAAAGCCTGACCGATAAGATTTAAATTTACACTTATGAAAACCTTAAAATGGATAGCATATTTTTCTGCTGTTTCAGGAGCAATATTATTTTTAGTTGGAGTATTTTCAGCAATAACCCTTAAGCATAAACTTGAAGCTATTTACATAGTAAGTTATTTTCTTGGCGCCAATAGCTTTTTACTTATAACAACTGTAATTCTTCTTTTTATTCATATAAATAATCATAAAAAGGAATAAATCATTGCATCTGTTTGATCCTAAATCAGGGAGTGAATTATGTAATAATTTGAAATACCTTTATATAACCATATTTTGACTCATGTTCTAAAATGGAATATTTTGAATTGAATAGATAATGCGATATGAAAAACCTGCAAGAAGAAAAATTAGAAAAATTTATCAGAGATAATAAAGATCAGTTCGATACATATGAACCTGAGTCCAGTCATAATCAACATTTCTTAAAAAAATTAGTAAATAAATTTAAGGAAGTAATCAATATTGTGCCATATCTGGTAAAAGTTGGAATAGCGACAATACTCATCTTTATTTTATCTTTTCTGATATGGAGAATCTATATCTGCCCTCCCCTGACACGCATTTCTTTGAAATACTGGAAGGCAGAACATAATTACAGATATCACATTCATCGGAGTACTCAACTTACTTATAATTATATTAATAGTCCAGAAGAAAAGGCTATATTTAAATCCGAACTTCAAAAATTTGACGATTCTTATAAGATTTTATCGAAACAGTTAAGGGACAATCCTTCAGCAGAAAATATAGAAAATATGTTAAAATTTTACCAGGAAAAATTATTAACCCTGGAAGAAAACATTCAAAATTATACAAACAAAAATACACAAAGAAATTAGTATTCAGGCATTAAGGCTATGGAAAAGCCTTCTCTCCCTGCCAGCTTTGTCAGGTAGCCTGACAAACAAATTCCGGTGAAAAGATATTGTAAATGGAACAATATGTGTTATGTTTAATCAGGCCTTCTCAGTATGGTCAGTTGGCCCGGTATTCAGACCTGACTCCTTTAGATGTTCCAGAATCTGAAGTATCAGTTCATTTTGATTTTCCAGATGCATTAAAATTGTTTCAACTTCCGTTTCTGCTTTTTTATTTATTGCGAAATCCTGCTCGGCACGCAGCTCCGAATGTCTTGATTGCAGGTTTTGACCTATCATAATTAAGGGCATCAGGAAAATCTGAATCATGTTTGATATGAACAGCCAGAGCACAAAAGCCGGGAAAGGATCAAATCTGAATCCGGGGGGAGCTAGTGTGTTCCATCCCAGCCAGGTCATAGTCCAGCCTAAAATAATCATAAAAAATCCCATGCTGCCGACATGTAAAGTTATCCACAGGGCAAGTTTATCCATTTTTGACAATTTCTTTCTGTGATGCTGATTTACATTGCCAATAGGCTTGTAATTCTTTCTTATCTCTTCAACTGAAAGAAGTTTCTTATGTTTCATTTCCTGGTAGCTTTTATTTTATTGAAACCTTAATTCAACTATTACTATTATGCATCAATCAGTTTAATAACATTTAATTTTTGCCTTTACCAGACAAAGTCAAAAAAATATATCTGCATAATTTGAAAATGCCACTGCCGTTAAAACTAATTTGATATTGAAAGTTGAACACTTTTCCATCTATAATATTTCGATGCCTAATCATAAGCACTCACTCTTAAAACAGAGTGGATGCTATTTTGTTTATAAGAAATTAAACCCTGCCTTAACAATTGTTAATCCGAACAGGAACCTGAAAAGAGTTTGGTGTAGCCTTAAACAGGATTGATGTGATGTTCTATATGACTGAATTACAGCTTTATACAAAACACAAACCCCTGACTATTTTATTTTGTATGAACGTTTCAGCAGACTTTTTTGTGCTTTTTTATGAACTTTCTGTTTAAGTTTTGATGGTTTATATGGTTTATTACGTTCATATTCTTCGGGTTTTAGTAACATAATTCCGGTTCTTTCTTTATAAGATGCTTCCCTGGTTGGCGAACAACCAACTAAAAATAAAAACAGAAATACAGATACTAGACATTTAATTATTCCCCACATAATTCTGTTCCACATTAGATGTTCACATTAATAGACCGGAATCCTGCTAAAGACATTGAATTACGAAAAGTTAGTTCAGATAATTTCTTTAACTTATACACTGAATTTCCACTGTTTGTTTCACCATTGTAACTATTTTTACATATAATCAAGATTGAAACAATGAAAATTATATCATGGAACGTTAACGGAATTCGTGCCATAGCGAAAAAAACTTTTTTTTCTGATCTTGAATTAATGGGGACTGATATTCTTTGCCTGCAGGAAACCAAGGCCCAGGAATTTCAGGTTGCTGAAACTCTTGATCAACTGAATGGTTATCATATCTATTCATATTCTGCGAAAAGGCCAGGTTATTCAGGAACAGCAGTTATCTCAAAAGTCAAACCTTTAAATTCTGAAAAAGGCATCGATATAAAAGAGCATGATACTGAAGGACGGGTTTTATGTCTGGAGTTCGGCCCATTTTTTCTGGTAAACGTCTATGTGCCAAATTCAGGCAGTGAGCTTAACAGGTTAAGCTACAGGCAGGATTGGGATAAAGCTTTTTTTGAATATCTGAAAGCTCTGGAAAATGTAAAGCCTGTAATTGTTTGCGGTGATTTTAATGTAGCTCATAAAGCGATTGATATTGCACGTCCGAAAGCCAATTACAATAAAACCGCCGGATATATGCAGGAGGAGATAGATGGAATGGACAGACTTACCGCAGGTGGACTGGCTGATACATTCCGTCGTTTGCATCCTGACGAAACCGGAAGATACTCGTGGTGGAGTTTCAGAGCCGGTGCAAGATCAAAGAATATTGGCTGGAGGATAGATTATTTTCTTGTCAGTGAATCCATTTTGCCATCAGTAAAAAGTGCTTTTATTCTTGAAGACATAACTGGTTCTGATCACTGCCCTGTAGGAATTGAACTCCTTCCCGGTGTAAAGTGACAGGCATTCAGAAATATACTTCAGGGAATATATTTTCATCTGGTATACCCTTGTCTCTTAAAATATGATAAACTTCATAAATCATATTATTGTTCCCGCACAGGTAAAATAACATTTCATGGACTACAGGCAGACTTTTTAAAAACCCTGTGACTCTTCCTTTCTGACCTCCGTTACTCTCTTTTGAAGTACAAAGAATATAGCGCTGTGGATCATAATCATTCCTATCGTATGCTTCGTAATTATGCCTGGCTCCGTGAATAAGGGTATAATTAATGCCGGGATAGGACCTGATAAAACTGTGAAAAGGGGCAATACCTGTACCTGTTGCAATAAATACCAGTTTTCTGGAAAACATGTTGAAGGTTTCCAGGCCAAATGATCCAAAAGGACCGTTAACCTGCAGTGACTGACCTGGTTGGCACTCTTTCAGTTTCAAAGACACATTGCCGTGAATAACTTCCCTCACCAGTATTTCGAGGTAATCATCCTGTTCCCCGCTATAAACTGAATATTCCCGCTGATTTAATTCTCCTTTAAGACCTACAATAATATGTTGCCCTGCCTTAAACTGCATATTTCCACGCTCAAGCCTCAGAACAAACGCTCTTTCAGTTAAAAACCGAATCTGGATTATTTTATGAAACTCTGTTGAAACAGCTGCTCCTGATACATTCTTTTCTATATGCACAATAATATAAATCCTTTAATCCTGAAGAATTTAAACAATGAGATTGACCGTTTGTTCAGCCCTGAAAAGTATTACGGAAAATTCAGGTACCTCCCAATTATGAAAACAAGACAACAGAATAAGGATCAAATGTCCTTAGTATTTCTTCATAATTAATCCAGTTAAGAACAGGATCAGCCGGAATTAATAGTTATTATTCATTTTGGATAAAAAGCGGTTTGAGGGTGAACCATGCAAGTGCCGGGAAAAAGATCATCGGAACGGCAAGGCCCGGAAAAAGTTCCGGATTCCTGACTGATAAAGGGAGAGAAATTGAAATAGGGATAACAACCGCCGCAAACGAAAGAATTGAAATTAAAAGATGGAAAACGATAATTCCGTTCCTTTTCATGAGCCTTTTGAGGAAATAATAGGAAATACTGAAGAGTAAACAAGCAATAAGGCTAAGACTTATCATGGTTCCGGGATTTATTATCCCGGAAAAATCTGCGGCTGTGGCAAAAAAGTGAATCTTGTTATAAATAATGGCTGCAAGAGCAGCCATTATTCCGGATGATAGTCCATGAAAAAAATGAATCTTAAACATCTTTAATTATTTTGTAACCGGCACGTTCAGAGAGACTTTTAGTACTGCAGCGCCATGATTTGGTTCTGCCGTATTGATTTTATAATCCATACGGTTAACTTCAATAACTCCGGTAAAAACATTATTTACGAAAGTAAAAGGTAAGGAAATTTCTTTTTGTACTCCATGGCAATCAAGGGTTCCGATCGCTTCAAAGCCTTTGTCAGTTTTATTTATGGATTTTGAAGTAAACCGGATAACAGGATATTTAGCTGCATCCAGCCATTTATCGCTTTTCGCATGGGTGTTTTTCATTCCGTTACCTGTATTTATAGATTCTACATCGATGGTGCAATCAAATTTGGATGCAGCAAGGTTGTTTGCATCAAAATTGATTGTGCCTTTAAGGCCGGTGAATTCTCCCGATGGATCACCACCATCGAATTTTACAGAATAATTGTCACTGATCTTCCATTCAAGAGAGTTAAAGAATGTGAATGCAGATGTCAGAATAATGACCATAGCAAAAGCAGGAAAAATTGATTTTTTCATTTGAATTAATTTATAAATAAATAATAGATATTGATTTTAATGTTCATACATGGCTAATTAACAATGTAACAACCAAAATCCCACTTTGTTTTGTTTTAAAGGATATTTAAACCTCTCAGAAATGTTTTTTTTGATAATAAATGACTGAATAAGCAGCAAATTAAAAGAATCAAAGTCCTTTTATAGAAATGGATTATTAATTTATACTGTTAAATCTAAACTGACATGGAAACCTCAAAAATGAAAAAACATATAACACTTGTCGGATCAATCCAGATAGGTTTTTCTATCCTGGGTTTGATGGGTGCTGTCGCCATTTTAGTAGCTCTCACTTTTGCCAGGGGAATGACCACAGAAGATGAAGTCGCACAAATTGTACTGGGGTTCTTATCAATCAGCATTCCTTTGGTGATCGGGATCTTTTCATCAATAGGACTGGTTGCAGGGATAGGTCTTCTGGTCTATAAGCCATGGGCAAGACTTATGCTTATCATTGTTTCCACACTTGGTTGTGTAAATATCCCGTTTGGAACAATAAAGGGTATCTATTCAATATGGGTATTGCAAAAAGATGAGTCGATCGCATTATTCAATAAACAGGTATAATCATTCGGCCTTTTTTTAAATTTATTTTATAGCCTCACTATTCGCTTTATTATTCCAACAGCCCGACCTGATGAAAGAAATCACTTTAACATCTTCTTGATTAAAGGCAATTAAATCATAAGACTCATTGAAGTGTTCAACAAATTTCAGGCCTTGAAATTGATGCAATGAGTCAGTAGTTGTGTTTGTGACCACACAAAAAACAAACTAAACAATATTAATACCAGTTTCTCAGGACTCAAAAAACAAGATTTGCACCAAAAGTAACCGACCTGGTCCTGGGCCATGTATTCCTTCTGTCCACACCCGGGACTAACGGACTATTGTATGTCCCCAAATTCTCATTATCTGCATATCTTGGATTTGGATCGGAACCTTTATATCGGGTGAAAAAAAATAAATTGTTTCCGCCAAAATACATCCTGATACTCCTGAATTGAGAACTCTCAGGTAGGCTGAAGTTGTAGCCTAAACTGATGTTATCGAGAGAAATAAATGAAGCGTTTTCTATATCAATACTTGTTAAGATACCGGACGTGTTGTTCAGCAGGGTTCCGGTTTCAGAATTTCTCATATCTGTCGCTGTTTTTGGCAGATTATAAGCTATAATGTAGTCGGGTACCTCATAAAACGCACGATAAGAATTAACCAGCTCATACCCTGATACACTGCGAAAGAAAATATTAAAATCCCAATTTTTATAAGTTAACTCATTGCCGAAACCTGTCAGATACTCAGGCAAACCATTTCCAACAATTGCAAGGTCACGATGATCAATCTGTCCATCAAGGTTTTGATCTTCAAGTATCATCTGCCCGTTTTTATCAATTTCCTCGAAAACGTATGCCTGCAGCTGACCTATCGGTTTACCTTCCTCTGATCTTACCAACGTCACACAACACTGCCCCGGAGAACCCATATCGCCAAGGTCCAGTCTCCCATATTTTAACATGGTCCCATTATAGCTGCCGGAAAGGGAAACCAGAGTATTCTTTATAATGTGGGAGCGTGTAAATGCTATGCTATAAGAAAAGTCTCCTTTCTTAACCACATTTAAATTAAGCGATAGTTCCAACCCGCTACTTTTTATCTCCCCAAGGTTTAACCATGCTTCATAATACAGGTTCGGAGGGACAGGCACATAATATTGGAATAGTAAATCGGTTGCAGTTCTGGTATAATAGTCGAATGATCCTGACAACCTGTTCGTGAATAATGAATAATCAGATCCGACATCAAATTCACCTTTCCTTTCCCATTTAAGATCAGGATTAGCATTGCTCATTAGCGTATATGCCGGTATAAAATTTCCATTATAATAGGAATTGCCCTGTTGCCCCATGATTTGAAGTGACATGTAACTAACAGGCGGCTGATTCCCGGTAACTCCATAATCAGCACGAAATTTAAGGTTATTAATAAAAGCAGCGTTTAGCAGTTTAGAAAAATCCATTCCTGCCCCGACTGACGGGAAAAATCCCCATTTGCTGCTTGTACCAAACCTGGAAGATCCATCATACCTTGCGCTCGCAGTCAAAAACCATATATTGTTGATATCCAAATTAACGTGCCCAAAAAAGGCGATCAGCTTATTTGAGTTTTTATAACTTGTTACTGTACCTTTTCCGTTTTTAAAATCAAGAGCAGCGCTAAGATTATTGTAAGCAAAGTCATCTGTTATAAAATTACCACCCTCTGCATAGAAACCTTCATTGACAAATTCCTGGTAAGAGTATCCCCCTATTGCAGCTATGTTCACAGAAGAAGAAAGATCCGCTGTATAATGGGTAGTCAGTTCAAAGAGCTGGTTTGCAGAGTTATCTTCCTGTTGTGACGCTAAACCATTCCTTAGAATTCCTTTCCAATAATCGTTTTTATCATAATACTGTCCTCCCATTCCGGAACTGCTCTGCATTGAATAAAAAGCTTCAACACTAAATCCTTTTAAGATATCGTATGTGCCTTTAAGGGAAAGATTCATTATTCTGTTCCTGCCATCATTTGTATTTAACTCAAGGATTGAAACGGGGTTATAATAATCGAATAAAAGCTGCTGAAAAAATCCATCATATTTGGTATATTCAGGATCACTGCTTTTTACCGGAGCTGTCGGATTGAAAATGGAGGCATATCGAAATGGTTCTGCAAAACCGTATTGTGACTCTCTCTCTGTGGCCCCAAGATTCAGATCGAGTGTAAGCTTTTCGTTTAATGCCTTTTGTACGATATTTATCCTTCCGTTAAGCTGAGTGTATCCGGTTTTAATCTCAACACCATCTCCTTTACGATAATTTACTGAAGCCCGGTAGGTTGTCCTCTCTGTTCCTCCTGACAGAGAGATGTTATGCACCTGTGATATAGCTGTTTGTTCTATCTCTTTAAACCAGTCTGTGCTTTCGCCAAAGTCAGTTCCCAATCCGTTTAATTCAGCATTTAAAGCCCTCCACTCAGCTGCATTCATGGCAGGTGCATTCCTGGCAACTTTTTCTTCAGTTAAATAAACATTATAGTCTATTACGGCAGTGCCCTTTTTCCCTTTCTTCGTTGTCACAATAATTACTCCATTCGAACCCCTTGTACCGTAGATGGCTGCAGAGCCATCCTTAATCACATTGAAAGATTCAATATCGTTTGGATCCACGTTATCCAGAGAGGCATCTATTACACCATCAACTATTACAAGCGGCTGGGTGCTGGCACTGATTGTATTTAAACCTCTCAGCCGTAAATAATATGAACCATTGGGGTCTCCTCCAGGTTTACTGATATCCAGCCCGGAAACTTTTCCCTGGATCAATTGCACAGGAATATTAATATTACCTCTGTTGAATTCATCGAAATCAAGAGTGGCAACCGAACCGGTAACCTCTCTTTGCTTCTGTGTGCCGTAACCGGTAATTACAATTTTCTCTCCATGAATTGAATCGATCTGGTGCAGGTGGTATTTTGCGGATTGAGCATGTATCCCTGCTGCACACATTAACCATAATGCTCCCGTCATTATTGAACATAATGATTTCATTTGATGGATTTAGTACTTGTTAAAATAAAATTATCAGAATACAACAAGCTTATGCAAGTTAAAACATTAATAAATGTGAGTCAATAAATTTTCCTTCTGGTGGATTGTATTAAGATATATAAATCATTTCTGTCGGATTGTCAGTAAATATTGAAAGTGCGGACTTTTATCCGCACCTTCGTAACTAACCAGTAAAAAACTTTGAGGTCTGCAACAAAAAAACCTGAAATTCTATTTAAGTACAAATTTGAAGGTGAGAACAAATTCCATATTTTTATCTTTCCAGTCAGGAATTTCATTTACGGAAAGCAGATTAGCTACACGCAGGCATTCTGTCTTAAAAACAGGATGTTCCTTCCCCGCTGCATTCTCTGTATTCCGTATAATCTGCCCTTCAGATGGTTTGTAGCCTACAATTACTACTTCAGGAAGAAATGGCGCTTTGATTCCGGTTTTTTCATTATATGCCTTGCATTCTTTAATAATTCCGCCCTTCTCCAGTTTTACGACCACAAATATTCTTCCTGTATCAGCTGATGCTTTTGCTTCCTGAGGATAGCCTGTGTTCATTCCTAAAAATTTCAGAATCTCCAGTTCAGCGGTTTTTGAGAAAAGTGGATCCGGCGAGGCCAGACTATAGTTAACTGGTACCATATACCAGACATTTACAGGTTTCCCACCCTGCATTCCGGGAGTAAACCCCTTTAACCTGGAAACAACCCTTATTGCTTCAGCATCAAGCAGCGGGTCAACACCTTTCAGAACAGATACTCCTTCTGCGTTACCCTCTGTACTTACAATAAACCGGACAATAACTCTACCTTCAATCTTTCCTTTTTTCGCAGCTTCGGGATATTTAGTGTTGCTTTTGATGAAATTAAGCAATTCAATGTCTCCGCCAGGATACATAGGCATCTGCTCCACCATGACATATGGATTATCTCCCAGTATCTCACCGGGTAATTTAAACTTTAATGTGACATTTGAGGTCAACGGCTCATCTACATTCGGATTTTTGGGCGGATCCCATTTTGGTGAAGACTGAACCACCCTGGCTACTTCATCACTCAGAATCCTGTCAACCGGTATTGTGGATACAACATTGCTGATAGACCCGTTCAGTTCAACTGTGAAATTTAAAGAGACCCATCCTTCAATTTTGTTTGTCCGGGCATCAGCCGGATATTTAACATGGCTGACAACCCATTCAGAAAAACCGGAGGCTTTCTGATTCTGAAATGTCGGAAAATCATCAGGTGATAACCTCGGGAAAGGAGGTTTAAGTCCCATTTCCAGGGCTTTATTTCTTGTTGTTATTTCCCAGACTCCATTTGCTCCCTTTTCTCCATATTTATCTGTTGCTTCTTTCCCCGTAATATATTTAGTAATTCCCATGTTATAACCGAGCTCCTTTGTTGCAGCCATGGATGTTTTTTTAGAAATTATCCCATCTATAACTACAATCGGATCAGCATTTTGAGCTGATGGAAAACCAGGATTCGTTCCTTCCGGAATCTTGTAATCAGGGTCTTTTTCCATTTTCACGCTCATATCCTTGTTAAAATCAGGTTTGAGGGCCAGCTCTTTATAACCCCGACAAAAGAACAACAAAGTGGCATTTTCCTGAACATTGCCAATTGAAAATCGTCCATCATGACCTGAGGTAGCCAGGGATGCTTCTCCCGGCTTCCCGGTACTGGATATATGCACTCCCTCAAGTGGCTTACCTTCTCCATTAAGTACGATCCCTTTCACTTCTTTCTGCATTAAGCCTGGAGCCTGATAAATAGTCAACAGATCAGTTGCCTGTTTAATAGTGTGATATTCCGGGGTTGCAAATGCATACAATACAAGAGCCACAACAGGAAGAATCAGAATATTCTTGAGCGTGGCATATTTTTGAGTTGGTTTTTTGTTGATCATGATAATCCGGTTTTTAATTTGACTATTGAAATTATGTGCTAATGAAATATTTTTAAGGCCTGGCTTAAAGTTGAGCAACCTGTATTGGTATTCTTTTATACTTTTATTGCTGATCGATATATTATCAGCAAGATATTCATGGTTAAGGATAACTGACCGTTTTATCAGCCAGACAAAAGGGTTAAACCATTGAAATGCGATAAAAAGTTCGCTCAGAAGAAGATCGAATGTGTGTCCCTGCCTGATATGTGCAAATTCATGATCAAGTATATCGGTGTAATTCCCTCTTTCATAATCTTTTACAGGGATAACGGCATAAGGGAAAAACGAGAAGGGCGGTAGCTTATTTTCCGTAACAACGACTTTAGGAAAGTGACTTTTTTTAATAACTCCATTTTTAATTATACGCCGGGTGCTTATAAGGCTGATTCCTATTCTTAAAAGTAAAAATGCCGTAATTGTAAAATAAATCCATACAAATAACCTAATGTAATCGAAAGAATTAACTGAACCCGATATTGGAGTCCCCGAAAATGATGCTGAAAAAACAAAATTCCCGGCAACGGTTACCGGCATTTGAGGAAATGTATTTATCAAAACCGGAATTTTAATAGCAGGAATAATTGTCGGAATGACCAGTGTCAGGATTAACAAAATCCTGTTTCGCAAATAGAATGTATCTTTACTGAATAGTAAAAGATAACAAAGGTAGAACAGGGTGGTCCCTGCTGAAACCTTTAACAGGCTTAAGAGAATTTTATCCATTTTCTTTCCCTTTCTCTATGATTTGAATGAGTTTTTTCAGGTCGTTGGCGCTTATTTTTTTTTCATTTACAAAAAATGAAACGACATTTTTGTAAGAAGATCCAAAATAATCATTCACAACATCTTTCATAAATATCTTTCTGTACTCCTCTTTCTTTACCAGAGGATAATACTCATGGTTCTTTCCATAAGCTTTATGATCAACATAGCCTTTTTCCTCAAGCCCCCTGATAACTGAAGAAAAGGTTGTATAAAGAGGTTTTGGTTCACTATGGAGATCAATAAGATCCTTTATAAACCCTTTTCGGGCTTTCCAGAGTATCTTCATTGCCTCCTCTTCTTTTCTGGTAAGTTTTTTCATCTCTATAACTGTTTTTTCAAAGATACAACGTGTTTTTTAGTTTCACAACTATATTTTTAATTATTTTACTAAAAAATACGTTTATAACAGCTTGTGCTATGAATCATCTGAAAAGTTACGGCTGGAATTCAAATCAAATGAGCATGATTTTAGGATGCTCATCTTCGCCTGTCTGCGTCTCCTGCCATCATCTCGCCTGATCCGGAGGTAACGAAAAAAGCTACAACTGTCGAGAATGAGGATTTTGTATATCAGCAAGTAGCTTGCTCATGTCAATTTATGAAAGAAAAGAAATAATGCAAATGAAACCGGTTGTTAAATCTCATAGCCTGAAAAAGTTCTGTGTTTTCCAAACTTTTTTTAACATAGCCCGTACAATAGATCAATGTGTTTCGGAGTTAATATAAGAAATATTAAATATTTTCGGCGCATATACACATAATAACCTGAAAAGACTTGAAAACAGCAATACTGTCAATTCTGTTGTTCTTTCTTCACATTATAACCAATGCTTCCCATCATAACAGCAGGTATGATAACAGACCTGCTCCGTCTTCTAATGTGAAAATCGAAAGCTTTTGCTCTTCATGTTTTTCCATTCTCAGAAGTGAATCTACAAAACCTGATTATGAGGTATTTAAAAAAGCCATGACCGGTTTCTTCAATCTTAAAGCCTCGCACAATATCAGGAAGAACATTCTTACTATAATCGATTTGTCAATTTCCTCCAGGTTCAAGCGTATGTGGATAATAGATATGAATGAAATGAAAGTACTGCATACCAGCCTTGTAGCTCACGGGAGGAACAGCGGGGACGAATTTGCTACACAGTTTTCCAACTCTCCGTCCTCATACCAGAGCAGTCTTGGATTTTATCTGACTGGCAATACATATGTTGGCGCTCATGGTCTGTCATTGTATCTTGATGGGGTTGAACCTGGCATAAATGACAATGCGAGAAGCCGGGCAATTGTGATGCATGGCGCCGATTACGTCAGTGATGATTTTGTTCAAAGGTACGGCCGCCTTGGAAGAAGTTTCGGATGTCCGTCTATTCCCGTGGAAGGACACGAAGAAATTATCAAAATGTTATCTGACAGGACATGCCTGTATATTTATTATCCCGACGAGAAATACCAGAGCAGTTCCGGGATGTTTGCAGCTGAAAATATCCTCAACGGGTTGTCGAATTTCTTACTGGAATCGCCCTGGTTAAATAATTCCTATTGATACCTGCAGGCCTGTTTTGTTTAAGCGCAGAGATCAACTGCCTGTCACGGTTATACACATCTTTGCCGAAATAGGCCGTCCCATTCTCATCGGCCCATGCAGTAAGGTATAAAACATATACCGGAACAGGATTCTTAAGAACTATTATTCGTTTATCACCTTTGTCTACAGCTTTCTGGATGTCAGCGAGGCTCCACTCAGGATAATCCTGCAAAAGGTATCCCGCAAGTTCAATAGCGTTGTTGATCCGGATACAACCGGAACTGAACGTTCTGATGTTTTGGCTGAACAGGCTGTGCGAAGGAGTATCATGTATGTAAACATCATATTCATTGGGGAATACAAATTTTACCTTTCCCAGAGGGCACTTCAAGCCAGGTTCCTGACGGATCATATAGGGAAAACTTTTTTCAGTCATGCTGTTCCAGTCAATTGCTGATGTATCAATTTCTGTCCCGTCGGACTTGAGAATTTTCATGTTGTTTTTTGCCAGGTAAGAACGATCCTTCATTACCAGCGGAAGCACATCTTTTTCCAGGATAGTCGGGGGCACAACCCAGTCAGGATTCAGGATCAGATACTTGAGCAAAGAACTGAATACAGGAGTCTCCCTGTACTGTCGACCGACAATTACCGGGCTTTCAAAAACCGATTTGTTATTTTCTATTACCCGAAGTTCAAAATTCGCTATGTTCACTCTGATGTACTTTTCACCCAGATCATCACTTATCCATCTCCAGCGCTCAAGGTTTGCTTCAATAGTCTCTATCCTCTCTTCCACAGGAATGTTCAAAGCTTCAATTGTGGCCTTTCCAACCACTCCATCGGTATTAAGCCCGTTCCTTTGCTGGAAGATGACAACCTCATCGCGTAATGCCTCATCAAACAAATCCATGTCGGCTGAATCGGTTTTTAATTCTCCCTCAGTAATACCAAGTCTTTTTCTAAGGTTCGATACATCAGGATGTCTCATACCATATTCCAGTTTTGGCAGGCTAGTGGTGAATGTCCCCCATCCTCCCTCATCTTTTAAATGTCTGTATTTCGACAGCGCCCTTTTCAAATAACTGTAATCAGGATGCACGGGTAACAGGTGATGAAGTGTTTCTGTTATATTCCCGCCGATAAGCGTACTGTCTGAGAGTCTTGCCGGATCGGGATTTACCCGCCTGCCCGGAACCTTCCAGAGAGGATCTATAGTTAACGGATCGGTCTTGCCCGAAGACAAATGAGAGGACAGGAGAAGGAATGAATCGCTCAGTAGCAATTCCAGTTTGTTAACATCTTCAACATCTGTCTTTTCCGATGTACTTATTTTCAGGATTAGATTCTCAATGTCATTAAGATGGTAATCATCAGGGTTAAGGCCGTCATCGGTTGCATTGCTTATAGCAGATATCATCTGGTCAATCTTGCTGCTGCTGTTCCATTTTGAAGATAGAATATCTTCGCTCTTTTTATACAACCGGGCTATCAGGTCCGCATTAATAATTTTTTGGTTGTCATACCCATCCGGCATTTTTGATACGGAATCTTTACTGGTCAATTCTTTAACGTACAGTTCTTTTAAATACATACCGGGGTGATATGAATTAAAGTACCAGATTACAGCCGAAATCATTAGACCAGAGACCAATATTTTGTTTCTTACTGACTGCATATCTCCTACCTCTGTTATACTGATTTATGGTACTTTTCAACTGCTTCTTCACTCCTCCTCACCCGATTGTTAATATAATCTTCACTAACTTGTATACTTTGAAAGCTGTTATATTTAAAAATCAGATCGCTTTTGTACCTGTTTCACTTAATTTATTGTTTGATAAAACGTTACATGTATTTCAAATAGCTCTTAACATCAATCTGCCAAGGGTTATTAAAAAACAATTCCCTTCCTCTTTTGTTCATTGTTTTTGAACATCCGAAGAACTATCTTAATCTTCAGAAAGTCAAGAATTTATTTGTCGGTTAAGACCTGCTGCCGATCTGCATTATAGAAAATTAATACCCCGCATTAGAATTCAGAAACCCTGGTTCTGAACAGTTACAGGCATTCCGGAGTAGTGTACATGAACCAGGCGCCATTCGTAGTTTATTTTTTTCCAGATTTGAGTTTCTCTTCCTTTGGTTTGAACAGGACTGCTATCCGCTTTAAGAGTTGCATCAAACACCCAGTAAAAAGTTAACCATGATACATTGCCATAATAGGCATATTTTATATCATAGAAGGATAGTTTCCTGGTTGTGAAATTATCTTTAAACCTGGCATAAATATTTTTTACTCCCTTCCAGCCGTATTCAGTTCCCTGTGGATTAATAAAAGAGATTTCGGAAGTGGGAGCCCAAACACTCCTGGCTATTAGTGTATCCGCCTCATTTATTGACCGGGCATATTGCATAACCAGGGAATTAAAAAAAACACTGTCAGGCAGGGGAATCTTAACTGACTGGTCTTTCTGTTGTTCTGTCTGTGAATATGCCGGAGTGTTAAAAATTAATACAGCGACAAAACCCATCATTAGATTGATCCAACGTGTTTTCATTTTTATACATTTGAAATGAATAGATATTTTCTTGATGCGTCTTTTTAATCACCCTGTGAAGATCACTCTGAATCAATTACCAAATTAATCATAATTCTTCAAAACAGGAAATTAACCTTCCACTTTCTATTTCCGGCTCCAGGTAACCGGATTCCATAAATCCTTAGTATGAAGCACTTTATTCTTTTCGTCAATCTCATGTTTAAGAATATCCAAGTCTTCCTTATGCTTTTTTTAATTGCGCCGGTAAATACAGCAGGAATAGGGGAATTCAAAAAAAACGGTTTTTAAACTTAACTTTGCACTCATAATTATGAACTGTTAATATCCTCAGCTATGGCAAAACTGTTTACACCCCTGATCATTAAGGATATCACCTTAAAAAACAGAATAGTAATGTCTCCGATGTGCCAGTATTCTGCAACAGACGGATTTACCAACGATTGGCACCTTGTGCATCTCGGAACCAGGGCTTCAGGTGGAACAGGACTGGTTATAACCGAGGCTACAGCTGTTTCACCCGAAGGCCGGATCAGCCCCGGAGATATTGGCATATGGGATGACAAACATATCAGCGGATTACATCGCATTGTCAACTTTATAAATTCACAGGATTCTGTCGCCGGGATCCAGCTTGCACATGCTGGCAGAAAAGCTTCCTGCACTGTGCCACGGGACGGCGGAAAACAGCTCGATCAAAAACTTGGCGGATGGCAAACTGTCGGCCCAAGCGATATCCCCTTTAATAATGATGACAGGATCCCGGAAGCCCTGAATAAAGAAGGCATCTTGAAGGTAATATCTGATTTTAAAACAGCAGCGGCACGTTCAGCAACTGCCGGCTTCAAAGTTGTAGAAATCCACAGTGCACATGGTTACCTGCTGCATGAATTTCTTTCTCCTCTCAGTAATCACCGCTCTGATGAGTATGGCGGTTCCTTTGAGAACCGGACGCGCCTATTATTGGAGGTTGTTGATGCCGTTAAACTTGAGTGGCCATCCGGAAATCCGCTTTTTGTACGCATCTCCTCAACTGACTGGACAGACGGGGGCTGGACCGTTGAAGACAGTGTTAAGCTGGCATATATTCTGAAAGACATGGGTGTCGACCTTATTGATTGTTCATCAGGGGGGAATGTCCATAATGCTAAAATCCCTGCAGGCCCCGGCTATCAGGTACAATTTTCAGAAGCGGTGCGAAAAGCAGGCATTATGACAGGAGCTGTGGGCTTTATAACAACTGCCAGACAGGCTGAATCAATTCTGCAGGAAGAAAAGGCGGATCTTATTCTTTTAGCCAGAGAATTGCTGAGAAATCCATATTTCCCTCTGACTGCCGGTAAGGAACTTAACGTGGACTTAAAATGGCCTGCTCAATACCTCAGGGCTAAATGAATGGAACATTATGATATAACAGGTTTACTCCGGATCTTCAGATCAACCCCACTTTGTTTTTATGAAGGTAATGGCCTCCTGAACATCCATTTCACGCGTACCCGACCCTGTACGTACATAGAAATGAGATTGTCTGTCTTCAATAACATAGACAGGAATCGGAGA